>Ga0114931_10002365_pt1 | contig 23993 bp, 32 predicted proteins | sample 2SBtaG_FD_89579 | JGI IMG/M metagenome (GOLD analysis project Ga0114931, IMG submission 89579) | Deep subsurface microbial communities from Kolumbo volcano to uncover new lineages of life (NeLLi) - 2SBTROV14_V59a metaG | ecosystem: Environmental > Aquatic > Marine > Volcanic | place: Kolumbo... | reverse complement strand
TTTCTTTGCCGCAGGATATTATTTCAAAGAAGATACAATTTTCTCTAACATCGGCGTCGCCGGAGTTATTTTTATAGTTGCTCCGGCTGGTTATATTTGGGGACGAAAACTTTTCAAAAGGAAGATATGATTTTTGTATATCGAAAAGCTGCTAAAAGAATTGACCGAAGAGGTCAAAGCAGATGAAAAAAGCGCCGGTTAGAAAGAGGCAGCACTTGCCTGGAAATATATATCCGAGATTACCATTCAGGACTCCCTTGAGGCGATCTTTGAATCGTGGGCACAATTTGACTTTGTTTATATTATCCAAGACAGATCGACTCAATCAGGAGAGGCAAAAATAATGTGCATCGTGGATAAAAAAGAAGGCGGCAAAAGAATTATCGGGCGCGGAAGTAATTTAATCGCGGCGATAAAGGATGCAGAAAAACAAACATCGAAGAGTGAACAATGAATATAAAAAACAAGATAGTAAAATATGGAACAAAGCCAGCCGATCAATTTACAGCAAACCCTTTGAATTGGCGTAAACATCCACAGCAGCAACGAATAGCAGTTCAGGAATCACTAAAAGAATTGGGCTGGATCGGTGTTGTGGTTGAAAATATTCAAACTGGAAATATTTTAGATGGCCATGAACGAGTTATGCAGGCGCTTAAAGATAATGAAGACGTGCCATATATCCAGGTTGATTTGACACCGGAAGAAGAAAAATTGGCGCTTGCGGTCTTTGATAAAATCACAAACATGGCAATAATTGACGAGGATATATTTGAACAGCTTAAAAGTGAAATAAATATAGATAATGAAATTTTATCAAATGTAATTAATGATGAAGATTTTGATTATACAATATTTGCACCTGAAGCCGGAGAAGGTGAAAAGGAAATTGATGAAAATATTCCCACAGAACATGAATGTCCAAGCTGTGGATATAAATGGTGAAACCTACAGTCATTTCAACTTTTGCCGGAAGTGGCGGTTCATCGCTTGGTTATAAATGGGCTGGATATAAAGAGCTTTTAGCTATCGAATGGGAACAAAATGCTGTTGATACTTTTAAATTAAATTTCCCTGATATTCCAGTTTGGCAAAGAGATATTAGAACAGTAACAACAAAAGAAATACTTGATTTTTTAAATATAAAGGTCGGTGAATTAGATTTACTTGATGGATCGCCGCCATGTCAAGGCTTTTCTACAGCAGGTAAAAGACAAGTAAAAGATGAAAGAAATGATTTGTTTGAAGAATTTGCTCGACTTGTTGATGAATTACAGCCAAAAGTTTTTATAATGGAAAATGTTCCTGGCATGGCTAAAGGGAAAATGAAAGGTAAATTTATTGAAATAATGCAAGCTTTGAAATCAATGAATTATAATGTCAAATGTAAGTTAATGAATACAATGTATTATAATGTACCACAATCAAGACAGCGCTTAATTTTTATTGGTATTCGCAAAGACTTAAATATTGAGCCGAGTTTTCCGAGACCGAGCAAGAAAATAATAACAGTAAAAGAGGCATTAAAAAATTTAAAAAATGAAGAATGGGAATTAAAATGGGTTAATCATATAAAAAAATCTGTTATTTATCCAAGAATATGTAAAATGAAATATGGCGAAAGTTATCAAAAATATAGTCCTAACGGTTCTGGATTCGCATTATCAAGGAATAATTTGAATAAACCAAGCTGTACAATTACAAAAACAGTTAATCATTCAGCATCTTCAGACGGGACATTACATCCGATAGAAAATAGAAAACATACAATATCGGAAATTAAGAAGTTAAGTTCATTTCCTGAAAATTATATGTTAATTGGTACTTTTCAAGAACAATGGGCAAGAATCGGAAATGCAGTAATGCCTAAATTTATGCAAGCAATAGCAGAACATATTAAAAAGATTGTTTTTGAACGATAAATATAGAAAATTCCTTATGATAGAAATTAAAGTAAATTGCAAAGGCACAAATTATTTCAGTTTATCCGAGCTTAATATTCTGCAAGATACTAAAGATTTTAAACTAAAAGAATTGAGCGAAGAAAATTTAGAAAAGCTCAAAAATAGCATTATAAAGAACGGATTTTGGTTTCCTTTTTTTGTTTGGCATTGCAAAGCTGAAAACAAATGGTATTATACGGATGGCACACAGCGTTATAAAGTTTTAACCTGGATGCAAAAATCCGGCGAATATAAACTTCCTGAGAAATATCCTTGCGTTGAAATATTTGCAAAAGATAAAAAAGAAGCCGCCAAGGCTATTTTAACACAATCGACAAGTTATGGTAAAATCACGGAAAAAGGATTATATGATTTTCTGAATGAATATGATTTAGATTTTGCAGATTTAAAGACTGATTTGGAATTGTCTGAAATTGATTTAAATCAGTTTGAAATTAATTTTATAATTGATAACAACGACGAAAAAGAAAATGATATTCCAGAGGTTCCAACAGAAACTGATATAAAAATTGGCGATATGTTTGAACTTGGCAATAATAAATTGCTTTGTGGTGATTCAACAGATATTGATGTAATCAATAGAATTGTAACAAATGAAATTGATATTGTTTTTACTGATCCTCCCTATGATATGGACTTTAATTTGATAAATAAATGTTTTAATAATATAAAAAAATATGCAGATGTTCAGTTTTGGATGGGAAGCGACAAACAATTAACAAGACTGGCCGCAAAAAATTTTGAATTATTTTCACATTATTTTATTCATGATAGAATTATTGCGGTAATGCTTTCTGGTTCACAACCAATGTCCCAGCATACTTTGATTGCTAAGTTTAAAAACAAAAAAATAAAAAATTTAAAAGATGGATTTTCTACATTATTAAAAATTAAAAGCCAATATACTACTAAGGAACATAAAATATTTAAAATGGGTAAAAATATACAATTGCCTGGGCAGTTTATAAAACATTATTGCACAAATGCTGTTTTAGATATTTTTGGAGGATATGGTTCCACCTTAATTGCTGCTGAAAAGTATAAGAAAAAATGTTTTATGATAGAAATAAATCCATATTATTGTGATTTAATAATTCAGCGCTTTGAAAATTATACAGGAATAAAAGCTAAACAAATTAATTAAATTAAAGAGGTGTGCCAATGCCAGTCATATATGAACCGCGCGGGAAAGCGCGTGAGTATTCGGAGCTTGCTTGCAATCTTTATACAGGCTGTTTGCATAAATGTAAATATTGTTATTGCCCTGCGATTAGGCGACAATCATTAGATGAATGGGCAAGCCATCCTAAGGCAAGGACAAACATTTTAAAACAGCTTGATAAAGATGCTCAAAAATTGTTTAGAACAGAAAAAGAATTATTGTTTTGTTTTATGTCTGATCCATATCAGGACGATGAAGCCGCATTTTTAACAAGACAGGCATTATTAATTTGCGAGAAATATCAATTTAAAAATGTAAGTGTATTAACAAAGGCCGGATTCAGGACAGTTAAAGACTTCGATGTCTTAAAGCGTAATAATTGGAAGTTTGGCAGCACAATAAGCTTTAGATCAGAAAATTATCGTAAAGAATGGGAACAAAATGCTCCATCAATTGAATCAAGATATGAAGCTGTAAAGATAGCACATAAACTGAATATTTATACATGGATTAGTATTGAACCGGTCATAAATCCTGATGAAGCATTAAAAGTAATGCATGATTTGAAAGGTTTTGTCAATAAATGGAAAGTTGGCAAATTAAATCATTTTCCAGAAATTGAGAAAAATATTGATTGGAAACAGTTTTATTTTAATGCAAAAAATGTTCTAAAGAATGAAAATGTATATTGGAAAAAAGATTTACTTTCTTTTATAAAATAATAATTATTCCTCTAATTCCTAATAAGAAGATGTTTTTTAATAAATTCAAACTATAGGAAATTTACACACTATAAACTGCACGGAATAAAATGCCAATTAGCACAAAAAAGAAAAAGATGGAATTGCGGCGAATTGAGATAGCGAAATGGTTTGCTCAAGGATTAAATCAATTCGAGATCGCGGAGAAAGTTGGTGTTGAACGTTCTACTGTTTCGCGCGATTTAAAAACGCTCGAACAGCGCTGGAAAGCTGAGGCCGTTGATGAAATTGCGAAACTAAAAGCGCGTGAACTGATCAAGATTAACAATATTGAAAGAGAAGCATACGAAGCCTGGGAAAACTCAAAAGCCGAAAAAATAATCAAATCCAAAAAACAATCCGGCGGCCAGGAAAGCGGGCGAACAGAGGTTGCGGTCAGAACTGAGAGCATATTTGGCGAAAAGAAATACCTGGATGCAATCCAGTGGTGCATTGACAAAAGATGTAAACTCCTTGGGCTGGATGCTCCGATTGCAATAACCGGAAAAATCGAAAACGAGAACACAGATAAGCTCAAAAAGGTTGTTGATAAAATGTCCGATGAAGAACGGAAAACATTTTTTGAGATAGTAGAGAAAAATAATGGCGTTAGCTAACTGGATAAATAGTGTTCCCAAGCGAGACTTTGATCTTGTTCGTTGTGAATATGACCCGGTTTATTTCATAACAAAATATTGCTATACAATCGACAACGAAGACAGCCAGATCAAACTTATTCCCAAATATAATTATATAATAGATTTAATAAATGACATTCATAAACCACAAGATAATCTGATTGAGAAATCCAGGAGGATGACGGTTTCTTGGATAACACAAGCATATAATATCTGGGGATTATTATTTGGCAAGGGTTACCTGGCCTTGAATGTGAGCCGAAAAGAAAACCTTGTTGATGACTCTACTGTTAATTCTTTATTTGGGAAAATGCGATTTATTTATGATCATCTTCCAGGCTGGATGATTGAAGCGCAAATGGGACAATATCTCAATTCGACAACCTGTATCCGGTATTGTCGTGCCAAAAATGATAAAAGAAATAATTTTGTTGTTGGTGAATCCGCAAACCAAGAGGCCGGGCGGGGCGGCGGATATAGTAAACTGTTTGGCGATGAATGGGGATTTGTCCCGAAGAGCGAAACGGTCTATGCCGCGATAAGTGATAGCTGTAAAAATGGAAAGAACTTAATTACAACACCACCATTCCTTGGGAAGAAATGCAATTTTTATCGTTTACGAAACGATGCAATCAAGGGGCTAAATAACTATCATTTAATTTCTATCCACTGGAAACAACATCCGCTTCGGGACCAGGCCTGGTACAAAGAACAATGCAGAGATAAAACAAAAGATGAGGTTGCGCGAGAGTTAGATATAGACTGGAATGTATCTGTGAAAGGGCGGATTTACAGCGCCTGGAATACGGATGATCATGTTGTAAAATATCAATATCAGCCGGAGCTTCCGCTTGATTTAGATTTTGATTTTGGTATCGGTGAAAGTCCCGTATCGGTTGGATTCAGTCAGGAACTCCCCTCCGGCGAGACGGTATATATCCGAGACGCGGAATATCATGGAATGTCGGTCGACAAGATCATTCCGAAGATTAACGAAATCCTTGAGGAAATAGGATATAAGGCACCGGCAGAGCGTTTGCGTTGTTGGGGCGATCCTGCGGGGAAAGCACGCGGAGCGACAGGGAAAAGCTGGATTTCGGAATTTGAGCGCTTTGGAATACGTATCCAGTACACAACAAACGCACAAGATCGTGACCTCGAATATGGTCATCAACTTATGAAAAATTTGATTGAAAAAAATAAAATACTTTGCACGGCAGAATGCGCGACAACAATCGACTCGCTGGAAAATTATAAACGCAAAACAGACGCAAATGGCAATGTCCTTGACTCTGGGATTGTAAGTGATGATTGGGCGAAACATCGTTGTGATGGAATCCGGTATAAAATGATAAATCTAAAAGGCCGAAAGCACAGAGTAAGAGAGATCGCAAGATGAAATGTTATTATTATTTTATTGCCTGGTCACATTTTAGTTTCGTATTTCATGTTGATTTTTCTTCGCCAAACCTTGAAATCCATTTGCCATTTGGTTTTGTGCGGATTGGTTGGGAAAGAGAGAATCTTGATTTACTTGAAGAAGACGAAAAAGAAGAATTAATAAAAAAGCACACTTTTAACTTGACAAATTAATAAAAAGCATTATATTATATATAAATAATCATTTACTTAAAAAAGTCGGTCAACTTTCATGGCCGACTTTTTTATTTATAGGACAAACTCTACGACAATGGCGACACTTAACACAATAACAGATGAGTTGATTTCTTTAATTCAATCGGAATATCCACGGTTTAAAGACCCCGGACGCATTCAACTTGCCCGGGAAATAGAAATCGAAAATCTTGGGTATGAAGATGTTATTTTATTAAAACCTCTCCCTAAAAATACATCATTAACATTAACTATTGGCAAAATAAGTACATACATCATTGAATTGCATTATTATAAAAAACTTTATCAGGATGTTATCAAAACAATTTCAGCTTTTGCCGAAACCTTGGATGCTTATTTACTTGATTATATTCATCATAACGATTATTGGGTTTCGTTTGAAAATGAAATTGATTATAACATTGATATTCCAGATGAATATTTGGGGAAAATCAATGGTTTTATAATGACATTTAATTTTATAGCTTATTAAGAGGTAAAAAATGAAAGTAAAAGCAACAAAGAAATTTTACATGCTTGGGATTGAGGATAGTTATCACGGTCTTTCCGTTGATGACTATTATAAATTGAGAGCAGGTAAGATTGTGGAATTAAAAGAAATTCCGCAATCTTTAATAAATTATGTCGAAAAAATAAAGGAAAAGAATCATGGCAATTGACAGTGGAATGTACGCAATGGAGCAATTCCAGGTTGCGGTTAAAGCGGAAACGACACTCGGAACGGCAAATGTGACGGCTATGCAATATGTGAACATTGATGGCTATCCATCTGTTTCGCGTGCGCCGGAGCGATTCTTAGACAGACGGCACAATGCCGGAAACACAGCAAAAAAGGCAGATGTCTATGTAAGCCAACAAGGGAAAGTAAAAGAGATTTCATTCACGGCTTTTTATGATCAAACCCTGGCTCCGATTTTCTTGGAAAACGTAATGGGTGTTACCGTCGGGACTTCACCGGCAAGTTATGATATTCCGTACAATTTCACCGGAGTTGAATGCGCGAACGGAGACACAGATATAGATAATACCGGAGCTTTGACGGTTGCGCTTATTTCTCCCGAGGGAAGTAATTCAGAAATTTACCCGGGTTGTTTTGTTGATACAATGCGAATATATGCAGATGGTGCCACGGACGGCGGGCGCTTCAAAATGGATATTACACTCAAAACGAGATACAATATATCCGGCGGCCAGGCTGCACCAACATCACCATCTGCATACCCAACGACTTATCGGACAATTCACGATCTTGCAACAAAGCGATCAATTGACAGCGTTGATGTTGTAATGAATAAATTTGATTTAACTCTAAACAGCCAGGTTAAATTTTATGGATATGGCGCAAGTGGAATTCCTGACACGATGGGTCGCGGTTTGCCTGAATTTCTTGCAACCGGCACGTTCGGAATAAAATATGATTCCAACACAGCGGGGATCATCGCAAAACAATATGACGAGAATGATATTGCTGTTGAGATCAGCAATAATGCAACATGGGCGAGTGCAACATTTGGAATCAAGGGTTCCTATGCACAAATAATGGATAATTTCGATCCAGGTGATGTTGAAGGCGGTGCTTTTTTTGATCTTCCATTGAAGTTTATGGCAAGTACAAGTGGTGATTTAATACAGGTTGTTCCATAATGATAAAATATAAAACAAAGCCATTATCGCTTGAGCAGCGGATCGAAGTCAATGATTTGATGACAGAAATGAATCCAACAACCGGCACGATCATTGTCAGAGATGTGTTCCGGCAGCGAGTTAAATATTTGCGTTATGGGTTAGCTTCACTCGGAGATGTTGAGCTAACCGATGAAAACGTGGATGCTGAAATAAACAAACTCACAAATGACGAGATCGAAAAGATAAGCGATGCAATAGCCGAAGAAACAAATTTGTCAAAAAAAAAGAAATCCAAATCAGATTAAATATTTGGGCGGATTATTTTGATGGCTGGAATAAAGAAAATTATCAATTTCCGTTTACAAATAAACAAGGTAGAACCTTTAAAAATCAGGATGAGATTTTAGAATATGTGCAAAAGCGATACGGAAAAGATTCAAGCCAGGGATTATTCTATAGCAGCATGTTGGAGTTCCCGATTAATCTCGTCTGGGACAGATGGATACAAAATAATATTGAACGATATGTCTTTTGTACAAAATTCAACGTGGCGCCATTCCCAGGTAGCTATAACGAATTACCGGCGATCTGGATAGATTTTTGTAAAATTATGTCTAATGAACTGAATTTATGCGAGAAAGAATTGAATAGAAAAAATGGCTGATGTAAAGAAAACAATGGATGTTGTCGTTGCTGCAAAAGGGACGGAAACGGCAAAACGGAAACTCGGCGGAGTCGAGAAATCTATTGGTTCGATGGCTAAAAAAGCATTGGTCGGAGTAGCTTCTTTTTATGCTTTAAAAAAAGCGCTTGATTTTACCGTTGCTGCATCTATCAGGCAAGAGAACATATTCAGAAAACTACAAACATCAGTTGAGCTGGTTGGCAAAAAATGGGGCGGAGCAAAAACGGAACTTGATGGATTGTTTGCGAAATTGCAAGCGACGACTCAATATGGAGACACGGAATCGGCTGGAGTATTGACAACACTGATACAATTAACAAGCGATTATCAAAAATCTGTCAAAGCTCTGCCTATGGCTTTGGATTTAGCGGCGACCGGATTATTCGATGCAAATACAGCAGCTAAATATGTGGCCATGGCCTTGAAAGGTAATGTACAAATGCTTGGCCGATATATTCCAGAGTTGCGGGCGGCAAATAATGAAATTGTTAAAAACGGAACGGCGTCTGAAAAGACAGCAGAGTTTCTCAGAATATTCAATGAGAAATTCACAGGAACAGCACAAAAGAATCTCGAATCTACCGGTGCAAGATTAAAACAATTGAGAAATTATCTTGGTGATATTGGCGAAGCAATCGGGGATAAAACATTACCGGCGGCAATTGGATTAATAAAAACTTTCACCAGTTTTATAAAATCGGTAAAACCAAAGAATTTTTCTGATATTACAGCAGAATTAAAAAATATGGGAATCGAGCTTGACATAGTAAATGATATTAATAAAGAAATACGAATGAATGATCTATTGACAAAGAGGCTTGATATTGAAGGAAAGATAGCAGGGTCAAAATTAACAGAAGCCTCGGCAAAAGCAATAATAACAAAAACAACAATGGATCAGAAAAATGTTTTAGAAAAGACAGCGAATATTCAAAAAGATTATAATACATTTCTTGAAAATTATGGTTTCTTAAAAACATCGGAAGATAAAAAAGATCAGTTAAGATATAAATTAACAAAAGAAGCTTATGAGAATAGATTGACATTTGCAACGGCAGAATTGAGCACGATTGCAAATAGAATATCAAAAGAAAGAGATGAAGCGGCTCAATATTTATCATATTTAAAACAACGAAAATTGTTAGAGGAATTAATTGCCAATAACGGGGAAAAGGCAAAGAAACCAGACAAAACAAACAGCGATGTGGCTAAACAAATAAATGAAAGAATTAAGCAAACAAAACAATTATTAGATTTGAATGTAAGCGGCGGGATAAGAGGAATGCCTGGATCACCGATGGCTTTGGTCGCCGCAGGGGAAAAAGAAGAATTATCAGCACAGAGTGAACGCTATCAGCAATGGGCAGACAATCAAAAGAGTTTTGTTAATCAGCAAGTTGGATTGTATGCAAGCTATGGGCGGCAGATCGGACAATCGGTTGCGAATGCTGTTAAAAACGGAGAGGACGTTTTCAAAGCAGCGGCAAAGTCAATGCTGGATATTGGAATTGATCTCCTTGAAAAGAAATTTCTTGAGGCACAGGCAAGCGCCATTTTAGATACAATAATTAGCGGCGGAGTTTTAAGTTTTTCCAGTGCCGCGAAAGTAATGGCCGGATATGCAGCACTTGAAGGTGCGCGAGTTGCGGTTGATAGTTGGCAGATTGGAACGCCTTATGTCCAGAGGACGGGCCCCGCGATTGTGCATGAGGGCGAGCGGATTCTATCTTTGAATGATAACAGAAGCCTGGTAGAAACGATGAACAGAATTGATGATAAATTAAGCTCTTTGAACGGTGGAGGAAATTACGTAATTAATGCAATAGACTCGGAAAGTTTTGAAACATTTTTGCGCAAAGGCGGGAATGCTGTTATTGAAAAACAATTTGCGCGTGGAAGGATAGCGGTATAATGGCGCGGACATATACGACAAATTATAATTTAATCAAGCCAGCTTATGGCGAAAGTGATGTCGATGATTGGGATGATGCATTAAATTCAAATTTCGATACGATTGATACAAATTTGCATGATACCGAAACTACTGCTGGGACGGCATTGCAACCGGCAGATATTGCAACTATAAAAGAACCATTCTATCTTGGCGAGGATTTTTTCCCGTCAAAAATGCCGTATATCCGAAATGAAGAAATGAACAATCTACTGGATACCGCAACAGGAACCGAGATAACAGTAACAGCCTTAGACACAACAACAAAGTCTATAACTTTTTCCTGGGTGCCATATATAAATACTTTATTTAGTCCGACTTCCGGGAAGGAATGGGCGGCGCAAAATTTGAGATTAACAACTGGCCCCGCTGATCCCAGTCGGTCAGGCGATTATACAAATATCTTTCTTTTGCAAAGCGGAACATATTCGACAAAGACATTTACTTATACATCGCCACGTGGGGCTGATACAGATTGGGTTGTTGGTGATAAAGTTACTTTTTATAATCCGTTTGAATCGAATTATGATTTTCCGAGTGGATTGCCAATTATCTCGAATGATTCTGGGTCAAGTTGGCGGCAACAATATGTTTTATCCGGCGGAACATTTAAGCATTCAAATGGTAATTATATTGTAATGGTCATTGGGACAAATACTCAATTACTGGCTTGCACAACAGGAGCGGCGTCTGCTTCTCAAAGCGATTTTTCAACATGGACAATGCTTAATTCAGATGCGGCAATTTTTACTGGCAGTGGTAACAATGACTGGCGACGGGATGCAATTGCTGTAACATCTGTCATAAAACTTAACCAGGATGATCGTTATATCGGATATTGCTATGGATATAATAATTTAGATTCAAAGTGGCGACTTGGTTGGGTAAAATTTGATGAAGATTTTTCAAGTGATAGCATCGAATATTCAAGTGATGAAATTATAGATTCGTCTGGTTCATCAAACGGTTTTTATGGTGTTTCTGTGATTCGATATGGCACTCAATACCGGATGGTTTATTGTGATAGAGACGATAATGAGAATCCAGATTTGTCAACAAATCCTTGGTCATCAAAAGAGGCTTTTTCGGATGTTCCAGAAGGTCCGTTTGTTTATAACAACACGATTTGTACTGGAAGATCAACAAACGATGGGATTTACAGATCAAATCATACAGACCATCATTGCTATTTTCTTTATAAAGGAAGGCTCTATTTATTGGTTGGTGGAACAGCGCGTTATCTTGATTCAGGTACACGTGGGAATAGAGCATTTGGAATATTTTATTGGGATGAACGTAAAGCAACACCAGCATGGGTTGAAGATACAAGATCGCCGATTTTTATCAACACTTTTTACGGCGATGATCTTTGGGGACCAGATTATGACTGGCAGGCAGATCACACAGGGATTGCACCTTATATGATGACAAACAGTTACGATGGGAAGATTTATCTGTTTTTTAATGCGACACATGGAAGTGACAATTATAGAATTGGGCTTGTTAGCATGGACATACAAAACTTATGAGCAATAAATGTCAAAAGGTTATGGTTATATAGAATATGGTATTGGACTTTATGGCGAAAGCGGACAAACAGCTTTTTCAATTGCGGCAAAGAAAATGACAACTCAAGGCACATTATTATTAGAAGTCAAATTGGATGGGAAGACTTTATACTTATCAGACAAATATATAATAGTCGATTCATATAGCTATGAAGGTATTGTGCAAGAATTTGGACTGAATGACATTTCTGCTGGCAGTAATGGGATTGGTGAGCAAAGCGATGTTTCAATCACATTGCAAAATAATCGTCTTGCATATATGACAACAGAAAATCGTATTTCTGATATGTTGGCAAGTTATAATTTTGAAGGACGACAAGCAACCATCCGACAACATTTTGATGGATTGACTTATGCAGAATGCAATGTTCTTTTTTCCGGCAAAATACAGAATGTGAATTTTGATGATTTACATTTTACTTTTGATATTGTTGATGATGATGATGTTTTTAAAACAATTCCAATAAATAGAATTTCAAAACAAGCATATTCAAAAGCACCGAGTGAAAGTATCGGGATTCCAAAACCAGTGATTTATGGGAAAAGTTTAACAAGAGGAATTAGAAGCACTAAAAACTGGACTTTATTTCCGACAGTACAAATTGAGAAAGACAATTTAAAATATATGATGGCCGATCATATTATTGGAGCTGATGTTTTTCCAGATGTAACCGCGCCAATGAATATTCCATATATGTATATTGAAGAATTAAAATCTTATTTAATTTATAATACTGCACCAAATGCTGTTTATTCTAACACAGAATCTGATTGTTCAATAAGTTTTAAGAATACAGCAACATGGTCTCTTTTGTTGCGCCCGACTCAAAAAGGCGATGATTATGATTGTGCTGATACTGATTATATAAAAGCAACCGATGAAGATGATACAACATCATTAACAATAGAAGCTGGCGAAAGTTTTTATTTGACTTTTGGAACTTTGCCAGATTTAGGGCCGATAGATGCTGATCATCTAACTATTAGAGTGGATATTGATAGCGTAACAGGTTCAAGTCCATACGCATCTATGTATTATATTAATGATGATTATAATGGAGGTGCCGGAGGAACAAGCATAGGAACAAATATTGAAACGGCAGATGTAACGGCTGGATATAAAAATTATTCTTTCGGCGGAGACAGGGCTGCCCATGGTGATGCAACTGGTCAAGAAGATCAAACGGCAGCCTGGCAATGGAGTGAATTAGCGAAATATCAGTTTGGTATCAAAGCAGCCGCCGGATGCACGATAACAATAACGGATTTTTATTTGATTGCAGAACATTTATCTTTTGATGTAAATAGAACAACGAGGCTTGTACATAGAGATACCAAGCGAGGTTCTTTATAGTGCGTAGAGTATTTCAAAGAAGATTGCCAACAATAAAAAAGCCGGTTATTTCTGAAAGACAGCAATCTGCTATATTTTCACATTTAGAAGACGGCGGCGCCTTATTCGGAGATTGGGTTGATGAAGGAACACGTAGCAATGGATATAATTCAGGTGATGTTATTCAAAATCCGGCCTATGTAATCGAGGATATTTTGCGACGCGTTCTCTATCAGACAACTGCAAACATTGACACAGATTCCTTTGATGTAAGTGGAGACGCAACTGGCGGCACTATAAAAGACTGGGAATTTATGGGTGCGCTTTATAAGGAAGAAAATTCCAAAGATGTTTTAGAACGATTATGCGCACAAAGCAAATCAAGATTATTCAAAAACGCAAGCGGACAGTTTTCATTGTGGACTTATGATGTGAATGCTGTTATCACTTATGATAGTTATAATTTTGATCAACAGCAATATATTAAAAATCTAAAGATTTACAGAACGCCACAATCTGAAATTGCCAATACAGTTCGGATAAATTATATGCTTGACCGTGGTTCCGGGAATTATCAAAGGCAAACATTTATTGAAGTAAATAAGAAATACTCAAATACAAATACAGATGAAGATTTAGACACAACAGAAACAGGCGTCAACGTTTTAGCCGGTGGCGGATCTAACTTTTCGAGCGGCGATATAATTTTAATTGAAAATGAAGTTATGATCGTAAATTCTGTTTCTACCGACACCTTGAATGTATCGCGCGGTTCTTATAGTAGTTCGCCTGCGACTCATGTTACTAATATGCCGATTTATATTTTGACAACCAATTCAGATGACGGGACAGGGACGCAAGATCAAAATACAACGACTCCGAACAACAGAGAAAGCACAGCAATCCAAAGCGTTTGGCGATATGGGAAAGTCGGCGAATTTAGTCTTGATTGTGATTTTATCATTGATGACACAACGGCGCAGGAGCTGCGGGAGCATTATTTTGATTATTTGAAAGCACCCAAATGGATTGTTGAATTTGATACTTTTCTAAATGTTTCTGATATGGTTGTTAATGATATTATTTCATTTGATTCAACTATTTTGAATTCATATATAAAATTGGGCGGAGCAAGCTGGAGCGGAGAGAAATTTGTTGTATTAAATATTGATCGTACAGGTCAAACAGATTATCATATTGTCGCTGAACATTTAACATACGATTTTGTATAATGGCAAACTTGGTATTTTATAGCGAGAGCGTGGATGGCGCAACATTTACAGTTAATAGCCTTGGTTCAGATACAAATTATCCGGCAACTAATTTGAATGATAGAAATAAAAATGTTTATTGGAAAGCAGCCAATGCAAATACATCGGGATATATTGAAATTGATTTGGGCGAAAATAGAACGGTTGATTATATTATTTTAGGTTTTCATAATTACACAGATACAAGCGTCGGTATAAAGTTTACGTTTGATATGAATAATGATGGAAACTTCACTGGCGAATATTATTTAGTTGGATCATCATTTAATTACGAAGATTATGTCACTGATAATTCAGATATTTGGCTTGAAACATTTACAGCGCAAGGTTCATATAGATATTACAGATTATATCTTGAAGCAATGGGCGCTGGGACGTATCAACAACTTGCTTGTCTTTTTTTGGGTACGGCCTGGGAACATTCGCATAGTCCAGAGTTGGGTGTCAGTCCGAGTGCTGAATATTTAGTTGATTCCGGTATAACGACGGCTGGAATAGTCAGAACACAAATTAATAACACAACGGTCAAAAAATATTGGAATTATATTTACAAGTACGTTACAAGTTCAGAAAAAACTAATTTTGAAACATGGCGAGACAATATTTATATCAGTAGCGGTTTATCACATTATCCTTTTTTCTTTAAAGACTCGGTCAATCAAATGTATTATGTCAGAAACCGCGGAGTTTTAAAATTCATGGAACATGCTTATGATGTTTGGCAGACAGAAATTAATTTCGAGCAGGAATTATGACAGCTAAAGATGTTATATTCAATAATTTTAATGAATATCAAATCGAAGAAAACAATGCACGATTAAAAAATGTGCAGAAATTGATTGATTTTTACAATGGTGAACAAAAGCGATATTTAAAACAATATTTGAAATTGCGTGATTTGGATGACTTCCCATTTTATGAGTCAGATATTACAAAAAAGATTATCAATAAGATTTCAGAGGTTTACAAAAAAGCACCAATCCGATATTTCAATGAAAAAAGAAATGATAAATATGAAGCCTTGACGCAACTAAAAAACATGAGAATGAAAACAATCGAACGGCAATCAAACCTTTTAGGAATGATTGGGGTGCGTCCGGTTGTTATCGAAAGAAACGGCACAAAACAATTTGATTACATGATTCTGCGGAGCTTTACGGTTTATCTTGAAAGATTAAAGCCGGTGGCTTTGAAATATTTAATCCAGGATGGCGATGAACGTTTGTGGGAGTATTGGTCTGACGATTTTCATTTGATTATTAATAGCGATAATGTGCCGGTTGATCCAGGTAAGGCCGGCTATACAGAATTAGATATGTTCGGAAATAATCCATACAAAACTATTCCTTTTGTTTGGTTACCGAATGATTTTTTAATTGATGACTTTTATAATACCGGCAATTGTGCAGATGGATTGATTAACGCAAATGAACATATAAGTTTAATGCTGTCTGAGATGGCTCATAAATATAGATATACTGCATTTAATCCGATCTATATTACTGGGCGGATCGGCCAGACAGACAACGTGCATTATAATTATAACAAGATTTTAGCGATTGATGACGAACAGGCGACGGTTGGTTCTTTAAATATAAATCATTCTTTTGCTGATGATGTTGAGCTTATCAAGTTTCAGGTGCAGCTTATTGAGCGCAATTATGGCTTGAATATAAACTGGGGCATAAGTGGAAATACTTCAGGCTTTTCCCTGGTCGTGCAAAATATAGATCACAAAGATGACTTGGAGAATATGCAAGAAGTTTGCAGAACGTGGGAGTATGATTTGCTTGCAATGGAACGAATCATCGGCAAAAAATATAATTTAATTGTTCCCGACGCGAAGAAATTCAGAATCGACTATGCCGAAGTTCAAATGCCGATTTCAATCGAAGAAAAAAACAAAAAGTGGGAGTTTGAATTTAAAAATAATTTGAGTTCTCGCGGAGATTATTGGCGAATGCAAAATCCTGATATAACGGATGAACAAATTCAAGAAAAAATTAAACAAATTGGTGAAGAAAACAAGTTGACGAAAATATCGCAGCAAACGGAACCGACCATCTCGGATATATTCAATGCCAAATAGAATAAAACAATATCTTAATGAAATGGATAAATCTCGCGATGAAGTCGACAAGAATGTTGACGAAGATTTGAAGAAAATAGATATTAAATTATTAATTGCAAACCCAGACAAATATTTAAAATTGTTCGTATTGACATTCATTAAAAAAAATAATAAATTGTTTTTGGATGCAAATAAACATGGCAAAACTTTAGCAAAGAGTTTAAAATAAATGCTCGAAGTCAAACTTGAAAAACATTTTAATCTGGCAAATATAAAACTTGATTTCAGCAAAGAACTGAATGAAGGTATTGATGTGATTGCTTTGGATATACAAAAAGGAATTGAAAGAGGTTCACAGTTTGGCAAGGCTTTCAAGCGGAATGCAAAATCGACGATAAAGAAAAAAGGTTTTGATCATCCCCTGAAAGAAAAAGGCATTATGATGGATTCCGGCCAGATGGTCAAGACGAGAGCACAACGAAATTATCAAGTTGCTAAATTAATCCCGCACATTGAAAGAGTTGATATAGCACACTGGAATCAAGAAGGAACGGCCACGATCCCGGCCAGACCATTTTGGGGAATATCAAGCAAGGCAGAGCGAGAGATTATGATCAGAGCAAAGGCACGAATACATCAGGAGTTGAGCCGTGCCTGATGAAGTACCTGCATATTTGAAGGAAATGCAAATCACTTTGGTCGCATATTTGGTGCAAGAAGCGCAGAAAGAAGTTTTGACCTTATCGCAATTTATTAAACGTGCAAAAGCGTCTGGCATGGTTGATAAAGAAATTGAAAATATGTTATTTAATGATCTGGAAAAAGGCGGTCAAATATTTGGCGATTTCCGCAAACAGCTTAAAGGCTCAATGAAGGCCGGAATTGAACAGGCAGGTCGTGGAGCGATAAGAGATGAATTCGCAGATGTTCAATTATGGGATTGGCTTGGAATAAACGATAGTCATATTTGCAGCGATTGCCTGGCAAGACATAATATGCCGGCGCAAAGCTGGGAGAAATGGCAAGCAATGGGTTTACCTGGTTCAGGTGCAACAATTTGCGGGAAAAATGATCGCTGTGTTATGGTCCCGGCGGGTGTTATTGAGAAAGAAAAAGGAGGTTTAAAAAGATAATGCCATTCAAAAAATTTACAAAAATTGTTAAAGGGCAGAAAAAATTTTGCATTAAAAAGCTCACAGATGGAACAGTGACTTGTTACGCTTCAAAGAAAAAGCGAGACACCGGAATAAAAATGAAATATGCTTTTGAAAGTGGCTGGAGGCCAAAGAAAAGATGAGCATGGATTATCCATACTGTAACACGTCATCCGACTTGCAATATGTTTTCAAAAACATTGAGCAATTTTCTGGCAAGGAAACAATCACAACTTTTGAGCTGGTTTCTGGAAGTGTATACAGCAAACATGGAACAGGTTATTGTGGGATTGTATATGCGGATGATGTTGCGCTAACAGAAAAAACAAGCATCGCAACAGTTGAAGCTACGGCGTCAACCTTTTGGTACGATGAAACAAATGATATACTTTATATTCATACTCCAGACGGTAGCGATCCTGATTTATACACAATTAAAATAGCAACAGAGGACTGGGAGACTTTAAAAACATTTTTTGCAGAACGCGCTTTTCAGCAATTAGAGAATATGCTCGATCCCAAGTATCCCAGGCCGATTCCTTTTGCAAAAGATCAGTATAATTCAAAAAATTATGATAGTGATATTGTCGAAAGTGCGTCATTATTGACTTGTGTAAATATCATAAAACATACAGACCCAGACAGTCCGCTCATAAAAACATTTATGGATCGTGTCTGGAACGCCGAGGAAGAAAAAGGCGTAATGTGGGAATATGCCAAAGGATTGCGATCTTTTAGTTTTGAGGCAACGGCGGATCAGTTCGATGGAAATATCATGCTTGTAACACGCGATGCAAATAGTACGGGATTAATATTCATTGCAGGAACAGGTGATCATTCAGGGCATTATCTGATAAACATTAAAATCGTAACCGATGGCGCGGTCGGAACTGCAACGTGGAAATATAGCGTTGATGGAAAAACAAATTGGTCAAGTGCGATAACAAGTACAATAAATTATATGTATCTTTATGCCGGAATTTATATTAGAATGTCCGGCACATTTGTCACAGATGATGAATGGCTTGTTGAAATTCTTGGAGGTACGGAAGAAATCACAAATAAAGGAATACGTTCGATAAGATTAACAAAGTTTTAATTAACAAAAAAAGTCGGTCTTAATTGGAGATAGGTTTCTGACCGACACCTGTCTCCGAGGCCGACTCTTTTTATTTGGCGAGATGCCAGAAAGGAAAGTTCAATGGATATTGAAAAAGTAATTGCGGAGATCGCAAACTCTTTGGGTGAGGATTCACCAGAGAGCACAAAAGAATCGCTTGAAAATATTAAACGCGAATTCAGCGCGATGCAAATTTCCCTGAAAGCTGCAAATGAAGAAGCAAAAACAAATAGACTGAAAGCAAACGATTTGCGCGGTAAATTAGAGGACGCGGATGTAAAAATTGCGAAATTGTCAGATGACAGCGCAATGCAAGATTTGAAAGCGAACTACGAAAAACAATTAGCTGAGCTTCAAACAAATTTTGATACAACAAAGGCAGATTTGGAAGCTCAAAATGCAGCTTTACTCGAATCGCAAAAACAATTGAATCAAATCTTTAAAGATGAAGTCAAAACAGACCTGGAAGTTTTAAAAGACTCCCCGGCTTTTGAAAAAGTGAAGCCGAATCTGAAATTGCCAGAGGTCAAAGATGATAAATTTGACTTTGAGAATTACCCAGATGAAGATGCTATTTTTACAAAAGAAAAACTTGCGGAATATAAACGGATCGGACTGTTTGGCAAAGAATCAGCAATGGAAAATCCGGCAACTCCGAAAGTGACAGACTTTAAAGATATTGATATTGTTGAGCTGGCCAAAACGAATCCGGCAGAAGCGAGGAAAGTATTGGATGCAAAACGTAACAAGAATCCACTATTTTCGTGAGGTAAAAAATGGCTACAACATTAACAACGACAACGACACTGACGGAACTTGTCCCAGAAATAGTTGCCGAAACAATTTTAATCCTGCAAAACAAAGCAGGGATTTTGAATACCGTAAATCTGAAGAACACAAGCGGACAGCCAGGACTTGTCGCTGATTTCCCGACATATACAGAGGTTCCAAGTTCTGATGTCGAGACTCCAGGCGAAGCAACCGCGACGACAAATGTGATTGATCTTGAAACAAATGCGCATCAAGCGACAATCACAGAGAAAGTTATCGTTGCGCGCGTTTCCGATCTTGCACATAACTATACGACTGATGACGTTATTGCGGCTGGTTCACAGCTTTTTGCTTCTGCACTGATGGCAAAGCTGGAAGACGATATTGTTAATTTGTTTTCTGGTTTTTCGCAAACAATCGCTGGCGCTGGAGTAACTTTAACCGAACCAGATATTTGGAGTGCAATTCAGCAAATCAAGGCAGCAAATGGTGATACCAACAATCTCGTTGGTGTAGTTTCTCCAAAACAATACTGGGGCTCCAAGGGTTTGCGTGCTTTGATTGTAGATGCAAATGCCGCGAGTGGTGACATTGGCGAAACAATGAAATCACAGGGCTTTGTAAGTAATGCCTTTGGAATTGATTGGTTTGTTTCAAACGAAATCGACGAAAATGTTGCCTCCGGTGGCGATGCCGCAGGCGCAATATATCAGCGCGGTGCAATTGGCCTTCATACCAAAGACTTGTTCAAAATCGAAGTGGCACGCGGTTCGACCGGTGCCGAGGCCAGATATAGTTCTCTGGTCTGTGTCGGCGAGTGGGGCGTAATTAAAGTGAATGACGGTTGGGGCGTTTATGCTCTTTCCGATGTAAGCTAATCAAACAAGCGGCCGTTGATTCGGCCGCTAATTTTAAGGAGAAAAAATCATGGCAAAGATGATGGAAATTATCAAAGAGGAAAAAGAACAACCTTTGGTATTGATGACACACCCAAGTGGAAATCCGGCGAATGTTCCCGCGCGTTTGGTTGGTGAATATTTAAAGCGCGGTTACAAAAAAGGATATAAAGAATCACCGGAAGTAACAAAACGCAGAGCTTTGAATAAAATTGATCTTGTTGCGGAGAATGAAAAGCTCAAGAAACAACTTGCAGAAATTAAAAATAATCGGAGTATGAAATGAAAAAAATAATTATTCTGATTCTCTTTTCGGCTTCTTTGCTATTTGCTCAAAGGCCGCATTCTGGTTTCAAGGTGCAAGAGAAAGATAGTGTTGGAGTTGCACAATGGGATTTAGTAACAACCGATGCCGATACATCGGAATGGTATCGTTCGTTTGAAACGATGACTATTTACTATGGCGTTAGAAAATGGAATGCCACCTCAGATGCTCCCGATATTACTTTATCATTTCAAACGACAAATTCATCCAAGGATTTAGCCGTGACCGATAAAACTTTGACATTGTCCGCCGCTGATACTTCAGATTGGAAAATAACACAATCAGCAATTGGAAACGGAATGTATTGGCGTATCATTGCGACTGGCGGGGCTTCAAATGACAGTACGCGTCTGGAGTTATATTTTGATGGTTATCCGAATATTTCGAGGTAAATAAAATGAAAAAAATGATTTTAATTCTTTTATTCCCGATTCTGCTTTTTGGACAATATGGCCATAGTGGAAGCGGAGTTATCATATTATCAGATACAACGAGTGCATCAGAAGCTGGATTGATTTATACCTATTCCGGCAATTACTATGCTGGGAATAGTTCTGGAACTTACGATATTATCCCGAATCCTCCCACAGGGGGAAAAGTAGATGGATATGGAGTAATATGGAACAATTCAACAGAAAGGTGGCAATTTGCTAATGTAACAACCTCAAATGATTAGTATGGTGTTAGCTGGGATATTAAAACAGATACATATACCCGTCTTGGTAATCTGGCCGATAGTGCTGCAAGTGCAACAATACCAGATGCTAATCTGCCAATTCAGTCTGCGCTAAGGCGATGTGTGTTAAATAATGCTGGAAATATAGAATATTATTTGAAATCAACTAACTCAAATTTGAAAGCAAATGATCAACCTGCAAATATTGATACAACCGGTGGATTAGCTGATGGCCAAGTAGTAGTAGAAATTCCAACCTTTTATTATTATCATCACTATGCTGACAGTGTGCATACGTGGAAAATATCACAAGATGAATTACCAGGTTATACAAAGTTTAGCAAAAGCTATGTCGGGGCTTATCCTGCCGCAATATATGATTTATCTGCTGGAGTTTATAAAGGCGATGATGCAGATATTGCAAATACAGTAAATGATACTCTTTGTAGCATATCCGGCATAAAACCTCATACGAACGAAACCAGAGCAGAATACAGAACTTTGGCAGAAAATAGAGGGACAGGCTGGCATCTATTGGACAATAGAACTCTACAAGCAATTCAAATTCTTTATCTTGTAGAATACGCAAATCTAAATATTCAGAGTGAAATTTCAGAGGGTAATACTAAATTTACAGCATGGGATTATGATGCAGATATAGGGCCGACTGGAAAATCTAATTCAGATGGAAACTTTTCAGGTGGGCAATCGACTACTAATGGAGATAGTCTGGATTATATGAGCTATCGTGGGATAGAGGATATTTTCGGTAATATTTGGCAATTTGTTGATGGAGTTAATATAAACAATGATGGAAGTAGCTCAAAGCTATATTTATGTAGTGTTGACTCAAATTATGCAGATGATATTTCAACAAATTATACATTATATGGAAATCTATGTGAGGTGGATGGATATCAAACAAACTTTATGGATATTAGTAATGGATTCTATCCCACTTCGATAGGTGGGTCATCATCGACTTATGTGTGTGATTATTATTATACTGCTTACGATAGTGATCCCAGTGGAGGCTGGCGTGTTTACCTGCTTGGCGGGGCTGCGAATTCCGGTGGCGCGGAGGGCGTTTTCTGCGTTTTTGCGGATTTCGGTTCGTCGTATAGCGGCTCGGCTGCCGGCGCGCGCCTTTGCTTTACGCCATAAAAAAACCTCAGGTTTCTATGCAACTGGTTATTAATAAGAACATAAGGTGAAATAATGAAAAAAATATTAATATTATTTACGCTAACTTTTAGTGTTTCTGTTTTTGCTCAGGAATATAGGATTTCCGAAAGTAAATACAGACAGGACACCATTGTGCAGCGACAAGGTGGAACATTAATCCGTCTGAATAATAAGCAATTTAATCAAAAAAATGAAGAAGGATTAATAGAAACATATTGGAAGTGCATGGAAATATATGTGCCAAGGTGGATAAATGCTGACTCTTTGAAAAAATCCATGAGCAAAAGAATCGACAATGGGGTGCTTGTTGATGGGATAACAAATCTTTACAGGACTAAAGTAAAAGTTGACAGCACAAAGATTCATTTGAAAAATATCTTGGCCTGTATCCATGCTGAAATCGGAACTCTTACAACTATGCAAAAAAGGAAAGTAAGAAAAGAACTTATCATGTATTTGTCTAAAGAAAATAGAAAAACTATTAATGTGGCAAATGTCGTAATTAAGAAAGTGGTAAAATGATAACTCCTCTACACAAAGACTGGGTAAGCTGGATTGAGCACTTTCTGGTATTCTTCATCCTGATGAAATGGTCAGGGATTAAATGGCAGTGGGCTGTCGCAATCATAATCGGAATAGAACTTGATCAGGCAGTTTCCTATACAACAGATATTTACAGTTGGTTCTTGCACACAGATACTATCATGGACATTTTATTCGGAGCTTTTGGAATTTTTGTTGGTTACAATTTTGATGGGTACACAGAATGACAGGATTGAATTTTTGTATATTAAAGGAATGAAATGGAATGGTTAAAGTCGGTTAATGGATTAAGCGTGATTGTCGGGCTTTTGGTGGCAGAGAAAGTTGTAAATTTGGTTCTGAAACTAACAACAAAGGATAAAGCTGTGAGCTATCAAGAATTTTCAATGTTAAAAGACCGCGTAAATGATCACAAAAAGAAAATAGAAGAACATAATGCAGAAACGGCGCACACGAATCTCAAACTTGAGCAACGTCTTGGGCAAATACAAATACAGCAAGGAATTATGATGACAAAATTAACGAACATTGAACAAACATTGCGGAATGGGAAAGCATGACCAAACAAGAAAAATTCGCGCGCGATCTCGGAAAGCTGATTGATTACGCGCATGATAATGATATAAATATTTTAACTTATTCGTTGTTCCGTACTGCCGAAGAACAGAAAAAACTTTTC
>Ga0114931_10002364_pt1 | contig 24002 bp, 38 predicted proteins | sample 2SBtaG_FD_89579 | JGI IMG/M metagenome (GOLD analysis project Ga0114931, IMG submission 89579) | Deep subsurface microbial communities from Kolumbo volcano to uncover new lineages of life (NeLLi) - 2SBTROV14_V59a metaG | ecosystem: Environmental > Aquatic > Marine > Volcanic | place: Kolumbo... | reverse complement strand
ATCGTCGTCTGCATGGACAATGGAGTTGTCATATACATAGACAGTAGACCTATCGTATGCATAGACAGTAGAATTGGCATCTGCATCTACGGTGGAGTTGTCATGTGCATGGACAGTGGAACTATCGTATGCCTTAACAGTGGAATTGCCACGTGCATAGACAATGGAACTATCGTCTGTATGGACGGTAGAGTTGTCGTCTGCATGGACAATGGAGTTGTCATATACATAGACAGTAGACCTATCGTATGCCTTAACAGTGGAGTTGCCACGTGCATAGACAATGGAGTCCCCTACTGCAAATATATACATATCTTTTACTTCCCTCTTTTCGTTGCCAAGAACCAGATTCACCTTGACAGATTCTTTCCATGCCTTCCAGCACATTTTTTTGAATCTGCCTTTATCGAGGACATACCAATCGGGTAATGTGCCCTCCTCGTTCTCTTGGTATATCCAGTCCCTTCTATTACGTGTTATTTTTTTCATGTTTTTCGGGACTATTTCAATCTTGACAAAGTTTCTGTCTGCAAGATTGTCGTCCTTCATATTAATTAAGTCGCTATGGGACATTGTTTTTTGACTCCAAAGAACCTTTTTATCTCGTGTTACAACACAGCTAAAGTATTGACTCATTTTATCATCTCCTTATGAATCCAGCGGGCGTTTGGAGTGTATTCAGAGGTTTTAAGGGACGTAGTTTAATGGCGTTTATGGTATTAAGTTCGTGAGGTCAACCTTTGTTTTTTCTCCCGTCCGCTGGAATTTCCACACTGAAAGGGAATGTTATCCGTTACCTCGATGGGTGGTCGGAAGGTATCTCCCTGTCAGTTATGTGGTTATATGTTGAGGAATGATATCCCCAACTCTTTGGACAACAACTTCATGTTGTCCTCTCTTGCTATTTCTTCGTAATCGTGGTCGTCTTCAATATAATCTAACCACTCTTCTATATCCTTTATCATTTCAATCACCCTACTTTATCTCTATTGGGAGTGAAACTTTATATACTTATCGGTTATACTATATATATTACTTAATAATAGTTAATAAGATATAATCAATAAAATAGGTCTATATATATCGATTATGGGATATTCTTATAATCGCTCTTATATTATTCATGAATATAATATATTATATATAGAGTTAGAAGTTAGAGCATTGTTATTTGTCGTTATAACTGCGTTATATTTATATATTAGTGATAAAAAATATTAATTACTATGAAAGCAGTTGTGATTGAGATGGATAACAAGGACGAAGTCCTGCGACTTATTAGCGAGAGGTCGAGATGGGGAGTATCCACTTCGCCTGATATGCTGATAAGGAAGCTTAGGATTGATGACAAAGAAGTCGAGAAGATTCTGAGGGAGCTTCGCAGGGATAATTATATCCGTCTTGATGAGTATGGATGGAGAATGGCAAGTTAATAGATAAATCGTGTTTCTGCAAGGAGCTTTTCATATTTGACAGGCTTTATCAAAATTCCTGCCTTATTAAACTTACTGCCACATTTAGGGCATTTCAATCCTTTCCCATCATTAACGAGCTTTGTCTGTGGTATGCAGATGGGGCAATAATAGCTTGTCATAATATCTCCTTATATTTTTATAATTTTTTTAAACCCTCAATACCCCTGACTCTATAATCTTTAATTTCTTCAAGCCAGCACCAATTAATCCATATCTCTTGACCATTTTTTAAATCGTTTCTTATATGTTGTTCATCGGCAAAATATAATATTTTGTCTTCCCATTCGCAACCGCAACCATCTCCCGGCTGTCCTTTACACACAAATTCAGTAACATTAAAGATTAAGCAGTTTTCACAATATCCTTTTAATTCTCCTACTCTTTGGTTATGCAAAACTGCCTTATCTTTATAACAGCTACCTATACTCCCATTTAAAATTTGTGAACCTTCTAAAACTAAAAATATAAGCACAACAAATCCAATAATAAGAACTTCTTTTTTATGAATTTCCATACTGACCATTTACCAATCTGCCTCTTATATTTTTTTCATCATTAGGTATGACCTTCAGTTGCCTTAATCTTCTTTTAATCGTGCCTATACTTGTATTTGCCCCTTCCCATTTTGCCGCCTCTTTTTAGGTCGAGTTTCTGGTCCCATTTCTTCCATTCGCCCTTTTTATATCACTCCTATTTTTTTTAATTTTCTTCTTCCTATCTTGTCGACTAATTTTATTTTTATTGTTTTATTTAAGTTATCGACCATTATTATTTCTTCTGGTTCAGGGAATATTAAGTTAAATCCATTCTTTAATTTGATTCTTATTTTCTTCATGAATACTCACCCTTTCTTCTGACGCCTAAAAATATGCTTAAAAGTAATATCATTACAGATACTCCGATTATCAAGAATATATAGGGCATCATGCTTGAATCTACTACGGTCGAAACTGCCAATGAATATAACAGCATTGTTATCCCCACCATAGAGTAACTTTTTGTCTTCTTCATAACTACTGCAAGAAGGATAAAACCTAATAGAACATAGAATAAGCCATAAGGGAAAGCCGTTTCCAATGAACATCTAAGTGCGTCTGTGAAATTTCCTGCCGTCATGTTCGCCATACAATTCCCGACATTAATCATATTAATCATATTACCTTGTTTTTAGTCCATAATTCTATTATTGCGACTATTGCGAAGAATCCTAAGATTGAATTAAGGCCTGTAACAACAACGCCAGCGGCATCTTTATAGATGCCTTCGCTACCGTCCGGTATATATGTCCATAGCCAATTAAATGTAAGCGAGCCCATTAACGATTCTAATCTTGATAATGTTGCCTGTAGTTGCTCCAATTCAGATAATAAAGGTATATTTGTTGTTTTTCTTTCATTTTCCATTGATTCTATTATTGTATTGTCATAACTGCCCTGCACGCCTATTTCTTTGCTTGCATGGACCACAAAGGACATAGATACATTAATTACTAATATCACAAATACTATCGCTATTGCTTTCATTGTCCTCCACCTTTCAATATTTCATAGGCGATGCCTGCTCCAATTAATACCATTATCAACACACTCGAATATACTCCTATTGGGCTCCCTTCTGATGTCTGTAACCATCCCATAAATCCAGCCCAAGTCATTACACCGCCAAGCATTAATAGCCCTGCAAACCTATTGGTCGGGACTACAACAAATATTATCATCAAAACCAAACCGAGGGTTATTACTATATATAACCATGTTGGTATACCGAGAATGAAATTTATTGTCCCCCCTACTCCTATCGTTTTTGTTACAGGCGAATTGCCCAATGTATCATGCAATATAGAGAAATCAACAGTATATCTTTTCGTTTTATTCAAGTTTGGCACAGACAAATCCAGATAATCCGCTCCGGGCCATGTTCCATTATATACTATGTTCTTGTCTTTATCTTTAACAGTAACAGTGAGGTTTTCTGTTTCTTCTAATGTGTCATTATATACTATTTTAAGTGTTGTGTTGTCATCAAGGAAATAAGCTCCCATTTTTAGATTGCCGCCAACTGTGGCCGTGGAAGCACCTATACCCATATCTGACAGGAATAAATATTGTGTATCCGTGCTTCCTGCATATAAATAACCCTTCTCTATGACCTTTGAGCCGTCTACTATTCTCAAGAAGTATTTATTGTCTTTTTTCAAATAGGAAACAAACTTATGCTCAACATCAAATAAGCCAGAGGTTACCATATACTCCGTTCCGCCACTTTTCTTATATAGATAAATCTCACTATCAAAATAATTATAATCTGACATAACTATTGGAATTTGGTATATTGTGTATGAATACGCATCGGCAAGGTATATTGTTACATTTTTCTTTTCTGGGTCCGGGGCTATTTCCCGTAGATAACTGCTTGTTGCATAAGACAGAACTACTCCTATGCTACTGACATCGCAAACAGGCATAATGCCCTCTATTGTTGTGTCTGTTACATTATAAGTGTATGTGTCCCTGTTATCACAGAATATGTATATAGTTCCCGTTGTCCCTGACAGGTTGAAAGGCGTATCCCAGTCGTCTTCTGTGTAAAGGTTAAGCGTCCAGTTTGCGTAGTAATTTTCAAAATTTATAGTTCTACTAAAAGTTATGCTTGAATTGGCTTCTGATTGACATGATGCTGTAAATGTATGGTTTCCATAATCAATAGTTGTGTATGTATTATTTTTTATTCCGTTTCCTATACTGCCTAAATCTATTGTTGTATTATCTAATGTTTCAGAACATCTCAAATGACCGTTTATTGTGTAATTTGTTAGAAATGAAACATCTTTTCCGATATAAACAGAATTATTTAAAGGTGTATTTATACTTATATTTGTGATATTTGCAACTGAATAATTAATTTCAGATGTTCCGTCTTCAATCAAATAACAAGAAACGTTTATTCCTTGCCCTGCAAAACCTTCTTCTACTGTTATATTTGGGTCGTTTGAATATGTTTGTATTATTGTTCCATTTGTATAAGCAAATTGATAAAAATAATTTGTTCCCGTGTCTTCTATTGGTGTTGTCGCATTTAAAAATATCTGATTTGATGTTTGTATTATTACATAACCACTGGCATTAATATAATCTGTTGTATTTAAATCAATAGAAAAATTTGTTTCTACTTGAATGCATGTTCCCGAATTATCTGCCTTAACATCGAAAGAGCCACTACTGAAATTATATATTGCTAAATAGTTACTGCAAGGACTCCCAGATGTGTAATAGCCACCCAATTTTGTATAATTATAACCAGAAGGCAGAGTAAATGTTGTATTGTATTTATTGCTTTCTACTAATTCTTGGCTTATTATTGTTGCATTTGTTGTATTCAAACTTAAACAACTTGCCTGTAAGTTATCATTCGGTATTGGGCTCGTCGGTGTTGTTGTTATATCTGGTGTTGGTGGTATATATGGGTCGTAACCTGCCGTGAAGTTTGTTGTATCTGAATTTACATTGCCAAATGTATCGTTAGCATAGACATACATAGTATAAGTTCCGTTTGGAACGCTTATTGTGGTATTAGAACATGACGGTAATGATGTATTGGTTGAACCGCCATCGTATGTATACCAGCATAAATCGAGGTTTGTATCCGTTGCTGTAAATTGAATCGGTATTGATGTTGTGTCGTTGTATTGCCCTGTCGGAGCTGTAATAACTACTGATGGTGCTATTGAATCAACTGAAAACCAAACCGTTTCCGAGCAATTCATATTTCCTGCGGTATCATTGCCACACACAACTATACTATTAAGTCCTTGTGATGCTGTTATTGTCGTGTTTCCATTTAGTGTTATATTTGATGCCGAGTTTAATGAGTATCCTATCCAAGAAGTTGTTTCTGACGTTCCATATTGTAGTGCGATATTTGTTGTTGTATAAGATGAATTTGTCGGGCTATAAACATATATATTTGGTAATGTTGTATCAAGTGTTAAGCTTCTATCTGAAGAAACGCCTAAATTCCCCGCCGTGTCATTAGCATATACTCTGTATGTGTATGTTCCATCTGATTGCCCTGTCATGTTCACATAGCAATTAGTTCCGCTTCTTGCCATTGTTGTGTTGGTCGAGCCATCATCAAGAAGGCATGAATCTGGATTGGCTTCTGTGAATGTTACATTTACATAATAGTAATTTTGCGACTTATCGGCATTGTCTGCTTCGGTCGGGGATACATAATTAAATGATGACGGACTTGTTGTGTCTATTATCCAGCTTTTTTTAGTTGTTTCTGCATAGTTTGAAACTGTATCATCTGCCCAGCAATAAAGGTTTGAATAAGAGCCATCGGATAATGATGTAAGGTTTGCCCAATAGTTTGTGCTGTCATTTCCTGTCCATGAAGTAATGTTGTTTGTGCTGTCATAATATCCTATCGTATCAAGCCCAGATGTAGCATCTGAAAATGAGCAATTAAGCAGTATATAGTTTTGGTTTATAATTCCCGTAGATGTGGTTTCCGAGTTCCATGCTACTGTTGGGGCTGTTGTGTCAAGTGTTACCGTTCTTGTTGATGTTTCCGAATAATGCCCTACTTTATCAGTTGCCCATAAATAAATATCATAGCTACCGTCTGATTGCGATGTCTGATTCTTGCAGTAATTGGCATCCCATGCCGTTGAGTTAGTGCCGTCATAAGAATATCCGACAGTGTTAGGATTGGCTTCTGTGAGGTCACCGCAGTAATAAATATAGTTCTGCCTGACAGTTCCGCTTGTTGAATTTGCCGAGAATGATATAATCGGGTTTGTCGTATCTACTATAATACTCCTTACAGATGATTTTGTTGTATCTGTTCCGTCTGTTGCATTAATCCACCATTCATAATAACCATCGCTTAATGACGCATTGGCTGTTATTGTGGTGTCTGTGGCATTGAGAACGCTTGTATTTGTGCCGTAACCTGTTCCGTTGATGAATAATTCTGCCGATGTAGTGGAGTTGGAATCATCTATTATATTGAATTTGAAAGATGGTGTATTGTCTGTCGTATAAGTATTGTCCGATGGGCTGACTAATGTTATTGTCGGTGCTGAATTTCCTCCTCCTGATGGTGCTGATTCTTCTGTTCCATAAGTAATCAAGGCGTCTGTTTCTGTTAAATATGTTTGACTAACCCAATCTGCACTTCTCGAAACATTTGAAATTCTTATTTCGTCTAAAAGACCATGAAAATAACCCCACCCGTCATTACGGTCTCCTATATATAAATCTGTTGTCGTGTTTATGTTGCCTAATGTTGAAAGTGAATGCGTTGCTTCAAGACCAGAATCTAAATAAACCTTTCCATCTCCATCTCTATCCATAGTGAATGATGTAATATGCCATATATTATCATCTCCTTTTCCATTTGTGGAGATATCTTCTTCAGCTATATCTATGCCACTACCTCCGTCATTTGCATCTATTCTTATGCCATCTCCTTTGCCTGCTGTATCTTCGCTTTGGATTGTCCAACCGAGAACTTGTCCATAATTTTGTCCTTTAGACAATATTGCACTATCTATTACACTAAATTTGGCAAAAAATGTTATCGTAAAATCTATATTATCAGAAAATTGCAATAAATCATTATTACTAACAATTATTCTGTCGTCGCTTCCATCAAAACTTTGTCCCTTTCCTATTTTTCCTGTGGTTTCTGTTGGCTCATTTGCACCTGTTTTTGTTCCATCTAAATTATTTCTTGTAGAGTCCAGAATTGTTGAAGTAGAACCGTCATTCATATGCCATACTCCCATAAAATTATCATCCCATACATTTGTTGCGTCTTGACCGTCACTTGCTCCCGAATTATCATAATAATAAGAATAAATCGTGGTCGAAGTTGAACTCATGTTACCTTTGAACCAAACAAAACTATCGCCTGACTCGTTCCATAATTCAATTTCGTGAGGAACTACGCTTCCGCCCATACCACAACCAGCATTAACAACCCTAAAATCCTGACCTGAATCTTGCGTTTTCGAATAGTCAATTCTACTTGAATTTAGTTTCAATAAAAATGGGAAATCTGTTAAATCTGCGTTATTGGGTATTGTTATGTTCCTGCATGCTCCCCAAGAACTATTCCACCATTCATATCCAGTGAGGCATTTCCCTTCATAACAAATAACATGGTCTAATGACCAGCCCCAACCTTTGTCTGTTTTTGACAATATCGGTTTCCCTGTTACCTCTACATCAAGATAACCGTCTTTAAGGTATTGTGAATACAACTGATTATAAAGAGATATATCTGTTTTCTTTGTTTTATAGAATTTGTATTTTTTTATCAGCTTTCCTTTCTGCTTTTTGATTTTTTTGATTTTATTTCCGATTTTATCCTTTGTGAAATCCTGCCTGATTAATTCCTTATCGGCTAACCTATATCTTGTTTCGTTTGTTTCGCCTATTTTAACCTTTATCGTTGTGTTGCAGTGTGTTTTATTGTAATCCCCATAACCTAAATAAGAGCAATTAACTTTTTTTGATTCATTGAAAGGGTCTGTAAGATTTTCTTTCGGATAAAAAACTTGCTGGTCTTCATATATCGGCTCATGGTATATGTAACTTTCATTGATGTTTTTGAACACTATACTTAATTCGGGCAATTCCCCGTATTTTTCTGTTGTGTGATTAACAAATAATGTATCAAGAGAATGCATTAGCTGAATAGGATTATGGGCAATGGGATATATCCTATAAAGAGAAGAATCATAATCAGTATGATTGCCGATGTATTCTATTTTCGTTAATGGTTTTGGTATTTGCTTTGCTGATATTGAGGAAACAGACGCAAATAGGACTACCAAAACCACGATAAGCCCTATTTTTGCGTATGCCTTCATATCAACACTCCGACATCTGCTGTATTTCACTTTCCTTGTAATAGTCTACTCTTTTTTTGGCTATATATGCCACTATTAAAGCAGTAGCCATTACGACAATATACTCTATCATATCACCACCAACATAACTCCGAATATTACCGAGACAGTAATCAAAGCCATACCTATTCTTAATGACGTGTTGTTCTTTTCATATAGCTTGTTTTCTGTTTCGTTCCATTTCTGGAGTTGTTTCAATTCTTCTTTTGAATACATATCCTCCCTCAAAATTCTTCATCTTCCCACATAATATCAATCACCTTTATCCTCCCTTAAAATCATAGCAAATATTGCTATTATTATCACAGGAAATGCCACATATAAGATATTAAGATACATTGCATTAGTGGCTAATACGGATGTGTCTGTTGTCATATTATTGAATATTCCCCCCACTTCTGTTCCTATCGATGTTATAGGTATGGCTACAAATCCCAACACAACAATAAAAATTAACCCAAGAATGAATTTATAAGCGGCCATAATACCTTTCCTCCGGCGTCTGTTCCTTTTTAACCAATCTGCCTAATATATGGATAAAAGGTGTTATGACTATGATATTGAGAGCTAACAGAAAAACTGATTTAAAAAATGTTGCTTGTGCTGAATAGTTGAAATTCGTATTACCTATACCTGTGCTGGCCGCAATGCCATCAAATATAGGTATTATATATGAAATGGTTATAGTATTGGTTATAATAGCCGTGACTATTGTTATGAATATTACTATGAACACTTGGCTCATTTTCTCCATAGCTTCATCATCTAAATCTTTAAATTTATTTTGGGCAGTTTGAACACTATATCAGGCACGGGATTTTTTTGCTCCTTAATATTGTAATTCTCCGTTCTCAATTTTGGGAATTTTTGTTTTAGATATATATTTGGCAATATCAATGGTATTGAAGGTTTTGGAGGTGGTGGTGGTCTTGGTGGTATTATATCTTTTATTATATTCTCATCGGGTATTATGGGAGGCGGCGGCACCAATATGACGTTGGTTTTGATTTTTTGGTTCTGGTCGAAGCTAAAAATCTGCGACTGCTTCTGTGCAACGTCTTGGCCTATGATTGTTTCTATTATCTGCTTTCTTCTTTGTTTTTGAGATTTTAGTTGTATTGTTTTTAGTTTTTGGTCTGTTTTATCCTTTAACAAGCTTTGCATATTTGTTTCGGCTATATTCAAAATAGATAAAGCCGACGCAGAAGATAACGCTAAATTAGGAATTTTAAGTGTTTCGGATTGTGCATTGTTTATATTAGTCGCCCTAATATATGCTTCGTTGGTTGTTTCTACGTCTTCCAGCATAGGTTCATCTAACTTTGGTTTCTTTGTTATGCTCATCGTTTTTGATGCACTTTCAGCTTTTTTGGCCGCTTTCTCTGCGACCTTAATATCAAGGGATTTAATTGCATCAAGAACATCTTCTATTTGTTTGACAGCGGCCATTTTCTGTATTTTGGTTGTGGTCTGTATATTGCCTCCCGCTTTGTTGAACATATTGTCTATGTCCTCTTTGCTCAAGCTTCTGCTTAAATACTTACCTATGTCCTGATTGCTTAAATAGTCCTTTTCTGATATCAACTTTCCGGCTTCTTTTAAATCTAAAGGCGATTTATCCGTCTGGCCTAAAATCCTTTTTATATTGCTTTTAGCTGTTTCATCAAAATAATCTGCCAATATCTTTGACTCCTTAAAAGAAACAAATCCTCTTTCAGCGAATCTTTCTTGAACTTTCCCGAAGCTGACTGCCTTAATTTTATCAAAGCTCCCTGAAACTCCAGCAAGGTCACCTTCTTCTGTAAAGCTTAAAGCCCTTATATGATTTTCTGGAGATTTTATTTCTTTGCCTATTGAAAGAGTATTGAATGTCTTTTTATCAGCTATTCTGATTCCTTTAAGTGTAGTTTGACCTGAATCTATTCCAATTGTGCCTTCTCCTCTACTTATAAACATATTATTTTCTAAAACGTCTGTCCTAAAATCTGCATCTATTCCCATCTTCTTAAGTTTTGGCCCGAATGATTTATCGAGTGTTTTTGGCGTTACTTTCATCTCGCCAGCTATGCCTGTTATTTTTGTATTCAATACATCGCCATTTTGCTCCGTCACAGCTCTAAGTTTGACATTGCTTATTTTGGAAGGAATAGAACCCGGTTTACCTCTCCTATATCCATACTCGACTTTTATATCGCCTTCTGTTATGAGTTTTTTATTCTCAAATCTTTGTTTCCATATTCCGAGTTCTTCATCCGATGATATGTCCAGCTTTATTTTTGATTCAGCATGAGGGGTTTTAATTCCTGCAATCCTATCATAAGAAGTGGCCTTTCCCATATTTTCAAACATTTCGTCTGTATTGGCTAATGATGATTTTATTTTGACTTTTATTTTATTGGCATTGCGTTCCATGAAATTCCCGACAGCCGTTCTTGATGGCAATTTGCTTTCCATGATTGTTTCCATAGTGGGCAGTTCAACTGCTTTACCGGATAACTTCGCAAAACCAATGCCTGCAAGATAACTGAGAGCTATCGCTCCCGCCATTTCCCCTCCGAATCGTAATGGTTGGGTTGTTACTTCCTTATAAATATTCTTTCCGACCTCATTAACATAATTGCCTATTCCGACCTCATTTATATCTGACAGTGCCAATCCTATGCTGGGCACCGTTGTAACAACTAAACTCATTGCTCCATAGACCGGTGATTTAATTGCTTGGGTTGCGGTATCATCGTATTTGGTTGCCCTCAAAAATTCTATTGATTTTGCTTGTTTTAATAATTTTTCTCTTGTCTGTTTTTTTAGTTGTTGCTTTTCAGATGTAAATTTATCTGAAATTGTCCCGATGGGTTCCATGGATGCTTTATTGAATGTTTTTGGCAAGTTAATTATTTGAGGCATCTTAATATTTGTCTTTATTTGTTGCCCTTTCTCTATTTCTTTGAGGACTTTCTCCTTTTTTTTGAAGGCACTTAAATCCTCGCTTGACGGCTTAAGAATAGTTCGTTTATATATTTTTTTGCTTGCAGTCAACATTTCAGATTGCTTCTGGGCTTCATTAGAAATAAATGGTGCTTTTATCCTTTCTGGAGAAGCTGAACTTATAATCAAATTTCTGCTTATGATGTCTTGAATACTTTGTTTATTTTTCTTTTTTAAATCGGTTGGTTTTATTTCGTAACTTATAAGAATCTTTTCACCTTCTTTATTGGCTAACGATTTAGGCATTCTTTTTATTTTAATATTCTTGGCATTCGGATTCTTCATTTTAAATTCAGAAACAACATCTTTTAAACCAGAATATTTTTCTTGAAACCATCTTGGTGTCCTTTTTATATCTCTTTTGCCTGTTAAAACTTCCTCAAACCATCTTCTTTCTTGACTAACAGAAACAATTCCGCCAAATTCATCTTTATAAGAAAATGCTCCTGATTTTGGTAACTTTCCTAATGATTCGGCTTTTTCTATTTCAAGCGGTCTTTCTTCACGTTGTGGTTGTTTTGAGGGAGAGGGGGCTGTTCCTGTGCCGGGCCTGATGCTAACAGGAGCTCCTGTTCTGTATGTTGGCGTTCTATTTGATGGCGGGGGCGGGGCATAAATGGGCTTTCCTGTTTTGGCATCAGACATATTGGGGGCAGGATTAGAAGTAGATTTAGGTTTTAATTTTCTTAGTGGGTTTTGAATTGGCAATGGCATGAAACATTTCCCCCTCTTTTAATAATAAAAGGAAGGGATTAAAATAAATTCCCCCCTTTTTGGCATCGTCCTCACGGACGAAGACCACTCAGGTTTACTGTGATACATTCCTGAGCGAACTTATAGCCGTTGCTAACGCCACTATTATGATTACCAGACCGAGCACAGTAAATATTGTTCCTGTGGTTGTTATAAGTCCTGTGTATGTGCTGTAAAAGTCGGATGAGCTATTAATTGCCGTTGCAGACGATACTGTGTCAATCATGAAAAGACCGACAAACAGCATCACGACACCGACAACAAGTCCTCCGATTACCTGTGCCACAGAACCTTTATGTTTTTCCATAAAGGCATTTTTCTGGGCCTTGGCAAACTCATAGGCGTGTTTTATCTGATTCATACTTCTATATTGTATTCACTGATTTATATATTTTATTGTAGCATCGATTGTTTATACTTGTCCATGCCGCCATAGGAGGCCTGATATTTATATAATAGGTAACCCAGCTTGATTGCATAATTCAGCATTATGCTCCTTAAAGTTGCCATTTCTCTGTAGAGTGCATGTCCATTTATGAGAACGGCCCCATCTTTATCCCTTCTTACCCATGAATTGTATTTGTTCTTAAGTTCTACATATCTTTTTGTTGTTTCATTTCCATTAAGCAGATAGTCGATTTCCTCAAGCGGTTTATTAAAATTATCCTCCTTTTCTTTTGCTTGTGTTGCCGTCCTCACGGCTATGGCATCCGAAAACGTCTGCAGTTCAAGGAGGGCCATTCTCACATTTTCAAGTGTCGGGTTATAGCCGGCTCTTTTTACTGCTTGGAGCATATTGTCAGCGTATTCTGTTATTTTGAAGTCGTAATTTTTCGTTGCGAAATTATCGCTTACCGTATCAGCCATCATCATCCCTCTTTCTAATTTTTGCGGATTCCTCTTCTATAATTCGTTTTATTGTTGGTGCCGAAATTAATCTCTTCCCGCTGTTGTCTATCATTAATCTTTCAAGTTGCCGTGGCTTTTTGCCGTCAAGAAAGAATGAATTAAAGAGTAATGTCCTGAATCTATGCTGGGCTTTTATATATTCGGAAAGTGATACTGTTTTGCCGTAGTCAATATTATCTATTATTTTCTTTTTAACTTTTATCTTGTAATCATCATAAAACCTTTTCTCTGATTGTGTATATCGCATTAGGAATAGAAATGTTGGCGATTTTGCTAAGTCGTCAAACATTGTCTTCGGATAAGGTATTCGTATATATTTATCATCTATTATCTCCGCTCCATACTTAATTAGTGATGCCCTGTCGCTTCTCTGATACATCACTTTTATCATTCCATCCAATTCGGAGCTGAATAATCTCTTAGATACCTTCGATTTTTTATACGATTGCCTTTTCAAGTCCATAGCGAATTTATCGTCATTAAGTGGGTTCTGGTTTCTTCCGAATACCATTGCGAATGCACAAACCATTTTAAATCTATAAGGAATAAGAATGGACAACGTTGCCATGTTCCTGACTTCTTTTTTAAGTCCAAAGAAATTAGGATGATTTATTATACAGAGTAATCCCCTTTCCCCGACCTTATTCATCATTTTTATAAGCCGTTTTTGGTATTGTGTGTTGGCATCCCCCGTGCTTGCGACCTCATCACCCTCATCTATATAAATAAATGATTGTTCTGGTATTTTTCTATATTTTTTTATGGCATCCTCGGTATCAAGGGCAAAGTTATCGTTCCAATTCCATGAGTATTCAGGTGATTGCTCTTTCTTTTCTTTAATAAATGCCCTAAGTAGTTTCAGTCCCCAAGTTGTTTTACCGTTCCTCCTATCCCCGCTGACATATATTATAGTATCTTTATCATCCTTCTGCCTTTCTATTATGTCTTTGGCTAACATCTTGAATGAAATGATTTCCTTATCTTCTCTTTCATTTTTGGTTTCTTCCGTATCCTCTTTCTCAAAGAGGAGCGAAGGTTTCGGTATTACTCCCATTCTGTTTCCTCTATTAATTTTAAATCTATTATTTCACATTTTTTTTTATATCCTGTTTTATCGAGGCCTATTTCTCTATCTAATTTTAGACAATTGGCATAGGCCTTTTCATAATTTCCTGATTTGTAGCTGGCGTCTATTGTTTTTTGCGTGTTAAACTGAAATTTATATAAATTAATAGATAAAAATAATGCTATTGATATAGATATTATAAGAGTTATGACAAGAGGTATATTATGTTGTTTCATTCCCCGCACCCTCCGTTATGTTTGCGTTCGATTGTTGTAATCTTTCGTCTGGTATCGTCTGCCTTATTCCCGGTGCGTTAGCTGTTTTTAGTGCCGTTAATTCCCCTGAACACGTCGCATATTTTTGCATCCAACCGGCCGTATCCTGATATTGCATGAATATTGTTGCCGCTATTACTATCATTATTATGGCGAATCCGCCATAAATCAAGATTGGCTTTATGTCTGTTTTATTCTTTTTGCCTTCGAGTTCGTCAGCAACCTCCACGTCTTTCATGTCCCTTATATCTGCATGAATCAAAGCAAGATTACCGCCGAAATTATGATAATCCCGTAACTCTCTACAACCCGCCGCAAAGGCCTCAGCAAGTTCTGGCTCTTTTGGCGGTTCATCCTGCGTATTCTTGTTTTTCTTTCGGAACATCTTCATCTTCCTCTTTATTTTCAATTTCTTCCTCTTTGTATAATTCTTCATAGGCCTTTGAGTCGATTGACTTTAACAATAATTTAAAGTATTCTTCATCTCTCAATTTCTCTCTATGTTTCTTTATGTCTTCGGGCAAAATTCCATGTTCTTCGGCTAAAAGTATATTGGCCACATCTTCCTTTGTTATTTTAAGCTTTACAAATTCCTCTATCATAAGCATGGTTGTTAGTTTTATGGCTACTCCTTTATAACCATCTGCGAATACTACCCTTATTCCCCCCTTTGTATAATTGACGGTGCCGGGTGGCGTTCTTATATAATAATGCTTTGTTTTAACAAAGTTTTCTTCTTCGCTTTCAGCACAATGGACTTCATAATAGCCATCATTCCACAGGAATACTAAAGGTAAATTTTTCTCTTTCGCCCTGAGAAGTTCTTTTATTATTGTCTTTTTTGCCGGCCATGCAAATTTATATATAACATATACGAGAAATATGGACACAATAGATAACCCTGCCACAAGGATATAAGTTATAATATCTATCATTCTATTTCCTCCATCCCCTTGTGAGTTTATTAATTAAATTATTATTTCCGGATTGCTCCATATTTATAGGCGTGTCTTGCCGAATAAAATTCTCATTAAATACCCTTGAGGTTGCAGTAGTTAATTTTTCTAAAAGATTACCGTGTTTACCTCTGGAACCTTTAACAAGGGAAATCTTATTTATCAGCTTGTCTTCAAGGTCTGGGTATATTTTATGTTTCTTTATAATCGGTTTCTGCCCTGGTTCCCTGGGGCTTATTACTTCCGTCACACTTAAACGGTCCCATTCGCTTTCTGGGTATTGGAAAAGAATATTACGGATGTTCACACGTATTCTTTTTCTCAATGTCTTGACTTCATATTCTTCAAGCAAGGCCGTATCGAGTCCCGGGCCCATCAAGTCCCAAAATTCATTTGATATTTCAGCCGGTGCCCCATCCTTGAGTATGCTTTGGACTATGGGCTCGGTTAAAGTAGGTTGAACATAATTAATTTGGTTTTCTGCCATACTATCATCTACTTCTTCTTTCTTTTAATTCCCCGACAACGCCGATAAGAACTGTGATAAAGGAAATGAACATCATTCCCCATGAAATATATATGAGAGTTATATCTTGATTAACCAAGAATGAACCAGCACTTGCGACTTCGATATTGAAACCGTTGAATGCAAGAACACTAAATAATATGGTTGCTCCTAATGCAGGTAGCCATTTCTTTGACACCCAAGAATAGAAGAATAGCCCAAATGCCAATAAGAACAGAATGATATATATTTCCATTAACATGATTATCTATTGTTTTATTCATTTAAATATTTAATTATGGTTTGTAAACTACATTTCCGTAGATATATATATATTTATAGGAAACAAATAGCTTAATCATGGAAGAAAGAAACAATATTTGTTTAGAAGAAGTTAAGCTTATTGAAGCCATTAGATTGGAAGCCAAAGTCCCCCTTGTCTGGCTATTCAGAGTTAGGGTTGGGGATGTCTTGAGGGATGAAAGAAGAATTATATTTACTACTAAATATGGAGCAAAGAAAACAATTAAATTAAGCTATCATCTTTTTAATCGTGTCCTTAAACATATTGATAGCAATGTTTTATTTAATAGAGAATATCTTTTTTTTAGTAAATCGATTCAAAACCCAATAAATAAGAGCCGTTATTTTACAATATTATGGAATAAAAGGCGACTTGAAAAACGACCGAAGATAAAAATGCCCAATATAGATGAGGGAGATAACGAATACCCCGGCTTCCTCTTACATACTGAAAGCAAGTTGTCAGCGTCAGGAAAACAACAAAGGGCATCAATGCCAATGGATTAAACTTAATCCATTCTGAAAGGATTATGAGTGCAGGCATTATAATTGATATTGCGAACCTGTCAGCCGAACCGAATCCTTTAATCTTTATGCTCACGAGCCGTGTTACTATCAGGATTGACATAAACAATGGAAAGCTCCAGACATAATAGAATGAGAATAAAATGATAAAAGGCAATGACATTAATAGATTTTTTCCATATATAAAACCTTGTTTTTTATCGAGGTATGCCCAGTGTGATAACATTAAAGTGAATAAAAGTATTATTGCTATTCTCAACAATTCATTACCTCCTTATCCTTGCCTCTATTACCGCTCATTAATCGGTCGTTTTCTGAACATTAACGTTTTCTATATGAATTTGGCTGTCATTTTTGGGCGGGGGATTTTTGAGCACTTTCCTTATCGTCCCATGAGATACGTTCTTTATTTTGCCGTTTTTCAACTTATAGGTAACTTTATTGGCTATTGCTCGATAACTCAAGCCGGCCTCCCTCAAACGTATTATCTCTTCTGCCTTCTCCTTCGGCAATTCCTTTCTGCCCCAGACAACCTTCTTACCAAGGGCTTCGGCATGGGCCTTCTTTGCATTGTATTTCGATTTAACCCGCCTCTGGAGTTCAGCACGTTCCTCCTTGTCCATTTCTGCGGTAAACTCAAGGATTATGTTTCTTATGAAGGCATTAGCAAGGTCGAGATATGATTGCGACACGCTCTTGAATATGACGCCGTGATGCGTGAGATGATGAATAATATACTTGAAATCTCCAGAACCCAGACGGGTTAGACGGCTGGAATGCTGGACTATGAAGTAATCATATTTATATGTTTTTTCCAAGGCCTCTTTTAATTTGGTTCTCTGAAGGGCTCCCCCGCTTTCTTGGTCTTTTATTATCTTTATTAATTCAATATCATTTCTCTTACAGAAATCTTTAATTTCGTATATTTGCCTTTCATTGTCTTGTTTATTCGTGCTGACACGAACGTAACCGTATGCTTTGCCTGCCATAACTCAATCCCTCAATAATTCGACTAATCTCATGCTAAAAAGATATAAAGGAATAGCTAATAAACAAATCTCTATTATTTCATTTATTCTGCTTGATAAAGATGCTCTCAATATTATGAATCCAATGACGTTAATTACAGCTACCAATAATAACATTTTGTCACATGGTGATAATTCCAATTTTCCCCCGAAATCCATTCAATCCCTCGCCTTTGACCTCTTGATAAACAATCGCTGGCGGACTCTGCCAAGTTCCCGTATGTGCTCCTTATAGCATTTTTCAGAACAGAAATGGTTATTACCGTCGCCTATTTTTCTTTCTATTTTTTTCCCGCAAAAATGGCAGTATCTTATCATATTGTTATATTGATATACTTATTTATAAAGTTATTTTTTATTTTTTAATTCCATTAATATGTCCTTCATCATGCCAATTAGTTCCATGTGTCTATCCATCTCCGCCCTGAATTGTGTAACCATATCGTCCATTGCTTTCATGTGCTTCTCTACAAGGTTATACATTTCTGAGTTTGTGGGGGGTTCTTTTTCCCTGAAATCGTTAAAGTATTTTTGCATAATGTCTTGGTCGGGCTTGAATAATGCAGGATGCACAGTTTCAAACTCCTTACCGCCTGATGTATCAGCTTTTGCCCACGCAATGCCATCAGAGCCATATATGGTTATCTTGGTCTTTAAGTCGTCTATGACATACTTCGCATAGCCGTTCTCTACTTCTGCAAGATGACCGTTTACTACTTTGATGTTGCATTTTCTGTCCTTAATTATAATTATGTTCCAATCGTTTTCTATTTTATTGATGATGCGGTTCATATATTCCATTGCCCGCTTCATCGTTATGTCTGTTGTTTCCCCGTTGAAGGAATGCCCGACTGCCTGATATATTTGTATGTTACCAGTCGGATACATTATGACATTAAAACCGTTTATCTTCAATATAGTTGTTTTTTTGATGTGTTTTCTATACTTGTCCGAGAGAATTAGTGCCATTATACTTAATTGTAATCCGTGCAATCGGAAGTATCTTATGGAAGATTTTGGAGCAGGTACTCCCATGTTTTTGTACCCCCTAATTGGACCCCCCTTCAATGCTCCTTTTTCTTTGAGTTTTTTTATGATTTTATAGACCGCCCATATAGTCGTCTTATAGTGGTTTGCTATCATTTTAGGCGTCATATAATCCACTGTCAGAAGTCGTAATACTTCGGTTTGTTTCCTCGATAAAGTATAAGGGGTTTTGTACCCCTTTTTTGTACCCCCTTTTTTGCCCCTTTTTTTCATAATTATCTATCCCCTTCCTGAATTGGAGTAAGAGAGCCCTTCATTCCTATTCTATGACCGTCAAGATATACGGTAACGGCTCTATGAAGTTTCTTTATCCCCCTGTCTTCGATTTCCCTTTGTTCCGAGTGTATCCATAACATATACTCATCTCCATAAATTTTCTATTTTCCTTCTGTCCATTAGGTCTGCCAATTTGTTGGCTTCCCTTGCTATCTGCCTTAATTTAAGTGGATTCGTGAACCAGATGCTTAATACGTGGTCGAGTTCCGAGTGTTGTATCCATAATATTGCCCTGTCTGGCTTGTCTTCTGTCCTTTCAAGGAGAGAAAACTGTATGTTCTGCCTGTGTATCTGGGAATTGCCGTCCCCGATTATAAGGTCGCTTGTGTATATTCTCTTATAACCCTGATTTGTGCTGGTCTTAACAAACTCGGTCAATGACATATTACTTCACCGCCTTATATATCTCAAAAAATGCTTTTTGCTTCGTTTTTTTAATCATAAACCCGCATTTAGGGCATTTATATGTCTTTGTTATGGGGTCGAATCCCATGACCTTGCCGTTCCTCGTGCATCGGTAGCATTTCATGTTTTCACCATAAAGTTATCCAATCTTTTTGGAACTGCTTTTAAGCGTTTTTCGGCTATATCGCAGTATTTCTTGCTAATCTCAAAACCTATAAATTGCCTGTTTAATTGTTTACAGGCGACTGCGGTTGTTCCGCTACCCATGAAAGGGTCTAAAACTATGTCGTTTTCGTTTGAACATATTTTAATTAAATCACTAATCAATTTAATCGGTTTTTGTGTCGGGTGTAACATAAAATCTTGTCTTTCGTCTCCAGTAACATTTGCTTCTGATGATGCGAAATTTTGCACTTTTACTACATTAAAAATTCCGTTTGGTCTTTTACCATTTAATTTATTTAATTTCGGGTTTCCTTTTTTATAAACTTGCATTATTTCGTATGATAATGAAAACCAATTTAAATCTCCCATTCCATAATCCATTTTATTCCAAATCAAAACGCTATGAGGTATTGTTTCTTTTGAGATGTTAATCATATTAATCATGGAATCAAATCTTGAAAATACAATCATGACAGAGTCATTTTTTAGTATTCTTAACATTTCTTTGAAATATGGTATTAAATTAAAATGTTTGTCCCATTCGTTTTTATAATATTTTTTTGACTTTTTTCTATGATTGGATTTATATGATATATTATAAGGAGGGTCTGTTAAAACCAAATCCACTGAATTATCTGGCAATTTCTTTAATCCTTCAATACAGTCCCCGCATACGACCGTGTTTATTGGCTTTCCCGCCTGTATCCATTCGTTTATGTTCATGTTTCCACCATAAAGTTATCCAATCGTTTATGAACTGCTTTTAAGCGTTTTTCGGCTATATCGCAGTATTTCTTGCTAATCTCAAAACCTATAAATTGCCTGTTTAATTGCTTACAGGCAACTGCGGTTGTTCCTGAACCCATAAAAGGGTCTAAAACGACCTTTGCTTTTGGGAAACAAACCAAAATATCTTCGACCATTTTTTTAGGAAATGCTCTTGTGTGCTTTCCCGAAGTCCCAACGGGTTTCCATTCCGCACTTGTAAAAATATCGTGATGGTTTATAGAGTTAAACATTTTAGTTTGGGAGTTTTTGGCAAGCCAATATAATCTTTCAGTCATAGGATAAAATCTAATCTTATCAAAATTCTGACTCCCATTTTGCCAAACAATCTCTTGTTTGATAATGAATTTTGATTTTATTAGCCATTCATATGGACTAATTTGTATTCCAGATTTTATCCTGTTTTTATGATTATACCACATACTTCCATTTTCTTTTAAAACCCTAAAACATTCATTTAAAACATCTATCTGTTGTTTTTGATATTCCCACTCAGGCAAATCATCATTATAAGGAAAATGTCTATTGTTTCCTGTGTGATGATTATTTCCCAAATTATAAGGTGGTGAAGTGATTATAATATCTATTGAATTATCTGGCAATTTCTTTAATCCTTCAATACAGTCCCCGCATACGACCGTGTTGATGGGCTTTCCCGCCTGTATCCATTCGTTTATGTTCATGTTCATACCTTCTTAACCATATCTATAAAGTCCTCTCCCCGCATTGTGACCAGCCATTTCTCTCTATTCTTTCTGTGGGCAACGACAGGAATGGCTTTATTTGCCTCTTTTTGGGCTTTTTTTATCGCCTTGTATATGTTCAGGGCTTCCACCCTTTTGACCTCAAAATGGATATGATTTAGGGATGATATGACATCTGGAGAGTCTTTTGTTCCTTTGTATTGCTGTCCCCGTCTGGCATCTATACCATGCTTCTTGAGGAATGCAACCCATTCAAGCTCACCCGTCTTGCCTTTTCTCTTTGAATTTACCATTTACGCACCTTAATACTTCTTTGTATAAAAGCGTCCTATTATAATATCTTCTTGTTCTGGCTCTTCTTCTTTTTTGGGTTTCATTTCTTCTATCATTTCTCCAACCATTTCTGCTGTCATTCGTTTAATCTGACCTTCTATCATATATATAAACTCTTTGCTGTTCAATATTTCTATTATTTTTCTGTCCACATAGGTTATTAGCATTCTTTTTATCTTATTCTCAACTATTCTTTCCAACTCGCTTTCATCATAGAATTTAACTTTTCTCTTTGAATTTACCATTTTATCATTCCCTTAAGATTCTCGATAAAACTCTTGTCAGGTTGTGCCAATACCGCATATACAAGAGCCACATAAAATATTAACAGGTATGTTCCGATTGCGTATATTAAGATATTTATTAGCATATCAATTACTCCTTAATACAAATATCGTATGGTATGAATTAAGAGGCACTTTATACTCTTTCAGTATTGTGAAATTCTTTTTTAGCATTTTTCTAAATTGTTTTCTTTTAACTTCCCTGTTTAACTCCCACTTATGCTCTCCTTTTGATTTGCTTCTTAATGGGAAATTAATATGCAGTGAAGCGATGTGTTTGCCAAATAAACGCTTAATACCGCTAAAGGTTATGCTAATATCAAAATAAATCCTGCCTTGAGGAACAGATATTAAGATATATTTTGCGTGGTTTTTCATTTTTTCCAGCACTTTTAATGCTTCTTTGTAGTCAATATGTTCCAGAATCTCAAACATACAAATAACATCGTAATCGTCTGGCTCGTATGTTCTTATGTCGGCAACAATGTCAGGGTTTTTGTCCTTGTCTATATCTACTGTTGTAACATCATAATCCAATCGTTGCAGATAAGAGCTTAAATGCCCGTCCCCTATGCCTATTTCCAATACTTTATTTACATTTAGATTTTCAATTTCTTGTATTTCTTGTAATTGGAATAAATGCGATATTCTTGTCTTAATATCCATATTATACCTCCGTTACGGCTTCCATGACCAGACGCATGCCCGTCTGGGCATTCCTGCCTCTCCTTGTCAGGGTTATGGCTGATTCCCTGCCTTTCTTTGCTGTTGTTATTAGACCTGCCTCCCTCAATCCTTTCAGCATAACAAATACGTTAGGTTGTTTTATCCGTGTGAGGTATTCCACGTCCGAATAGGTCATGCCGTCCTTCAAGAACATGAGGATATACATGCCCTTTCGCTTCTTGGATATGGGCAAAGAGATAAATTGCTTATATGTCTTTATATCGTCCTCTATAAGTTTTTCATCATACATTCTAATCACCAAATGCCTTATCTATTGCCGATGGGGAATGTTGCTTATTCCTCAGCGGTTTTATTCCGTCCTTTTCTTCTTGCATGGTTATTACCGCCTGCAAGTCGTCCATCATCTTGGACATATCGTCGGACGTCGGGAGCTCATCGAAGGGTATCCATGCCTTCGCTGTGTATTCTTTGGTTTCATATTGGGCTATTGAGCGTTTTTCGGTGAGCCCTATCTCCAGCTTGGGCATGTTCATGTATTCCATGAGCTTTTCCATAATGTCGTCTTTATTCGTTGTGTTCTTTCGGATATACGGCTCTGCCTTAAGTATTACATTTTTCTTCTTATCATCGAGAATAAGTTTGACGGTTTTGCCTTCTGCAAATGTGCCGTCATTGAAATACTTGTCGACTTCCTCGTTGGAATTGCCTATTACATTATACCATTCATCTCCTGATTTTATGCCTCGCTTCAGGACACCGCCGAAGTTCTGGGACGTCCTTGCGACTTGGTCGATTTTTATTATCTTTTCCATTTTAATCATCTCCTGACTGTTGTTATTTTGGGGGAAGTGAACAGATTGTTTAAGGTGTAATGGATGTGAGGAGTGCGATAGAATGAGTTCCATTCACTCAATATCCCATAACAACAATCACGTATTAATCAACCCCGTTAATTTTTCGGCTTTTTCTTCGGCTTGTTGTATTATTTTTTGCCTGAAGAGTTCGTCTTTTCTCAATATGGCTAATGAAAATAATACCATATTCAAGCTATAATCGTCATTCATAACGAAGTTCTTATAGAGAAGCTCTTGAAGTTTTTTTGCCTGAAAATCTGTTATTTCCAATTTAATCATTTTATCACCTTCACAATAGCTTTTTCATTGACAAAGATTATTTCTTCATTGCTGTCAATAATGACAGCAGTTGTCATGTGCATTAACAACAGAATCGTCGTCTGCATGGACAACAGAATCGTCGTATGCATAGACGGTAGAGTTGTCATGTGCATTAACAACAGAATCGTCGTATGCATAGACAGTAGACCTATCGTCTGCATGGACAGTAGACCTATCGTATGCCTTAACAGTGGAGTTGGCATGTGCATGGACAATGGAGTTGTCATATACATAGACAGTAGAATTGTTATGTGCATGGACGGTAGAGTTGGCATGTGCATCAACAACAGAATCGTCGTATGCATCTACGGTAGAATTGGCATCTGCATAGACAGTAGAATTGGCATGTGCATGGACAATGGAGTTGGCATGTGCATAGACAGTGGAATTGGCATCTGCATTAACAACAGAATCGTCGTCTGCATGGACAATGGAGTT
>Ga0114931_10002363_pt1 | contig 24005 bp, 16 predicted proteins | sample 2SBtaG_FD_89579 | JGI IMG/M metagenome (GOLD analysis project Ga0114931, IMG submission 89579) | Deep subsurface microbial communities from Kolumbo volcano to uncover new lineages of life (NeLLi) - 2SBTROV14_V59a metaG | ecosystem: Environmental > Aquatic > Marine > Volcanic | place: Kolumbo... | reverse complement strand
ACCTGGGGTGAGAAACCTGAGTATCTTTAACAGAATAAAGTTCTTGCCATTTTTGACCTCACCCCTCCCAAAGGGAAGCCTTGCGGCTCAACCCCTCTCCTAAAAGGAGCTACGGGTTATACATAACTCAAGGGGAATAGAAAGTGTGTTAAGTTTTTATAAAACAATTGTTTCCCTGAAAGGGAAGAATATAAAAGCCCAGGGCAACGCCCTGGGAACGTAAATATCAAGCCAAACCCAAGCCCTGAAAGGGCGAAATAAAGGGGAGGCGTGGTTATTATTTCGCCCTTTCAGAGCTAATGATCAACCGACAACCCGTTTTCCCGGTGCGTTGCACCGGGCTATTACATCTCGCCCCTTTGGGGCTAAAAAGATATGTATAACCCGTAGCCTAAAAGGCGAGGGGCTTAAAAAAACAACTTTTTAAAGTAGAATTATGTTAGTCTAAAATGAAAACAAGTTTAAAATTATAGCTCAAAGGAGGAACACCCATGTGTCTGGCAATTCCCGGTCAGGTGAAAGAAATTAATATGATTATGGACGGCAGGGTGCGCATGGCAAAAGTCAATTTCGGCGGCATCGTGAAGGACATCAGCCTTGAAATGCTGCCGGAAGCGGAGATCGATGATTATGTGTTGGTGCACGTCGGGTTTGCCATCAGCAAAATCGACGAAGAAGAAGCGCGGAAAGTGTTTGACTACTTGCGGGAGATCGGCGAACTGATGGATTTGACGCCGGAAGAGCAATTTCCGGACTTTCCGAGTAATAAATCATGAGGAGTTCGTTATGAAATATCTCAGCGAATACCGGGACCCGGAAATGGCGAAAAAATACCTGGCGCAAATCCATAAAATTACCACGCGCCCCTGGAGTATTATGGAAGTCTGCGGCGGCCAAACCCACAGTTTGGTAAAAAACGGCATTCTGAATTTGCTGCCCAAAGATATCACCATGGTGCATGGCCCGGGCTGCCCGGTTTGCGTCACGCCGCTGAATTTGATCGATAAAGCAATTTATTTAGCCGAGGAAAAAAGTGTGGTTTTATGCTCTTTCGGCGACATGCTGCGCGTGCCCGGCTCCCAAAAAAGCCTGTTGGAAGCCAAGGCCAACGGCGCGGATGTGCGCATCCTCTATTCCCCCCTGGAAGCGGTAAAAATTGCCCGGGAACATCCCGAAAAAGAGGTGGTTTTCTTCGCCGTTGGATTTGAAACCACCGCCCCGGCAAACGCGCTGTCGGTCATTCACGCCCAACGATTGGGCTTGACTAATTATTCCATTTTAGCCTCCCACGTACTGGTGCCCCCGGCAATTGAAGCGGTGATGGAAGATGAAGAAAGCTGCATCCACGGATTTTTGGCGGCCGGGCACGTCTGCACCATCATGGGAACCCTGGAATATTATCCCCTGGTTGAGCGGTTTAAAGTGCCGGTCGTGGTCACCGGATTTGAGCCGCTCGATCTGTTACAGGGCATTTTGATGACGGTTCGTCAACTGGAAAACGGCGAAGCAAAAGTGGAAAATCAATACTCACGCATCGTGTTGGAAGAAGGAAATATGAAGGCGCAGGAGGTGATTTTCGAGGTTTTTGAGGTGACCGATCGCCTGTGGCGGGGCATGGAGATTATTCCCATGAGCGGTTACGAATTGAAAGAAACATTCGCCGCTTTTGACGCTAAACGAAAATTTGATGTGCAAATTCCCGAAGCGCCGGAGAACCCGGAATGTATTGCCGGAGAAATAATGAAAGGCATTAAAAAGCCTTTTGAATGCGCCAATTTCGGCACGAAATGCAAACCCACCAATCCCCTGGGCGCGCCGATGGTGTCGTCGGAGGGGGCTTGCGCGGCCTATTACCATTTTTCCGGCATTGTTGATGAATTGACGCAACAGGAAGCGGGATGAAAATCCTCTTTTTGACATCGGCATTCAACGGCATGGCGCAGCGCGCCTGGATTGAACTGGATCGCCTGAATCACCAGGTAAAAGTGCGGATCGTGGATGACGCTGCGGAAATGGAACGGGCGGTCCGGGAATTTCAGCCGGAATTGATCGTTGCGCCTTATTTGAAAACGAAAATCCCCCCAGGCATCTATGAAAATTATACCTGCCTCATCATTCATCCCGGCGTGAAAGGCGACCGGGGCGCGTCATCGCTGGATTGGGCAATTTTAAACGGCGAACAGGAATGGGGCGTGACCATCCTCCAGGCTGCGGAAAAAATGGACGCCGGCGACATTTGGGCGTCGCACACTTTTCCGATGCGCCCGGTGAGCAAAGCCTGTTTGTATCGCCATGAAGTGACGCAGACCGCAATAAAAGGACTCATCGAAGCGGTCAACCATTTTCAAACTTCCGGGTTTAAACCCGAACCGCCGGATGCCGGCAAACCGGATATTCGCGGCAAATGGAACCGCTCCACGCGACCGGATGACTTTCGATTTTCCTGGGAAGAACCGGCAAAAGAAATTTTGACCAAAATTCACGCCGGCGACAGCACGCCCGGGGTGCCGGTTGAATTTTTCGGGAAGCCATTTTACGGGTTTGGCGGGCATTTGGAAGCTTTCCTCAAAGGCAAGCCGGGTGAAATTCTTGCCCGCCGGGATCAAGCCGTTTGCATCGCCGCCGGTGAAAACGCCGTTTGGCTGACGCACCTGAAAAGCCTGGAGGATGGCGGCATCAAATTACCGGCCGCGCTTGCATTGGGAAAAGCCGCCGCCGCAATCCCCGAATCACCCATGCGCCCGTTTGCGATGCCGCGCGACCTGACCTGGCGGGAAATTTATTACCGGGAAGAAAGCAGCGTCGGTTATCTGCATTTTGATTTCTACAACGGCGCCATGAACACCGGGCAATGTCATCGCCTGCGGGAAACTTTTTTGCAAATCAAACAGCGACCCGTGAAAGTGATTGTGCTGATGGGCGGACATGACCTCTGGTCGAACGGCATTCATCTAAACGTGATTGAACATGCCAAAAACCCGGCGGATGAATCGTGGAAAAACATCAACGCCCTCAACGATCTCATCCGGGAAATTATTCTCTGCGACAGTCATTACATTATTTCCGCCATGCAGGGAAACGCCGGCGCCGGCGGCGTGCCCTTTGCGCTGGCCGCGGACAAGGTTTTGGCGCGAAACGGCATTGTGCTGAATCCGCACACCAAAAATATGGGATTATACGGCTCGGAATACTGGACATACCTGCTGCCGAGGCGCATCGGCGTGGAAAAGGCAACCCGGTTTACGGAAGATTGCCTGCCTTGGGGAACCGTGATTGCCAAAGAGATCGGGTTGATCGACGATTGTTTCGGCGAAACAGCCGGGGAATTTCGCGGCCGGGTAAAAGCGGTTGCCCGGGAAATTGTCAACCTGCCATATTTTGACAAATTGTTATTGGCTAAACGTTTTCAACGCCGCAAGGATGAGGCTTTTAAGCCGTTGGAAAAATATCGCTCGGCGGAATTGGCGCGCATGAGAAAAAATTTTTACGAGAATGATGAAGATTACCATTTCAAACGCTACTGTTTTGTGCATAAAATTTATGATGCCGAGGGTGGAAAATCGTTCGCGGAAAAAGACTGGTACAGCAGCCGGCGGACCATTTACCGGCGAAGGAAATGGGAATCGATTAACTATGGAAATTAAACCGGCTTACAGAATATGAGTAAAATAAAAAGAAAAATTCAGATCCAATGCCCCATGCCCAAACTGGATTTTGAGGTGATTACCCTGGGGCATGGCAGCGGCGGCCAGTTGACCAACCGCCTGCTGGAATCCGGCGTTTTCGATCTGCTGAAAAACGATTTTTTGGATGAACGCCACGACGGCAGCATTTTGGAACTCTCCGGGAAAACCGCCTTCACCACCGACAGTTTTGTGATTTCGCCGATCTTTTTCCCCGGCGGAGACATTGGCGAATTAGCGATCAACGGCACGATCAACGATTTAGCCATGTGCGGCGCGATTCCCAAATATCTTTCGCTCAGTTTTATTCTGGAAGAAGGGTTGACGATGCAGGAATTTTGGCAGGTGCTATGTTCCATCAAAGCAGCGGCGGAAGCTGCCGGTGTTTTGATCGTCACCGGCGACACGAAAGTCGTGGACAGGGGCAAGGGCGACAAAATTTTTATCAACACTACCGGCATCGGCAGCGTACATCCGAAAGCGAATATCTCCGCCAAGCGGATTCAGACGGGCGATAAAATCATGGTCAGCGGCGAAATCGCCGCGCATGGGATTGCCATCATGTCTGTTCGGGAAGGTCTGGAATTTGAAACCACCATCGAAAGCGATACCGCGCCGCTACATCGGATCGTCGCCGGTTTGCTGGACGCGTTTGGGAATCAAATTCATTTGCTGAGGGACGCAACCCGCGGCGGCATTGCCACGGTGCTGGCTGAAATCGCGCAACAAACCGGGTTGGGCATCGATTTGCAGCAAACCCAAATTCCGGTTGATGAGCAGGTTTACAGCGCCTGTGAAATTTTGGGATTAGACCCGCTGTATGTCGCAAATGAAGGGAAATTTGTCGCATTTGCCGCCGCTGAAATTGCCGAAGAAGTGCTGCATCATTTAAAAACCGCCGGACATTCGCCCAATGCAGCGATTATTGGCGAAGTCGTCAAAACCCATCCCCGGCAAGTGGTAATGACGAGCGGCATCGGGGGCCGGCGGGTGGTCAACATGCTGCCCGGCGAGCAGTTGCCGAGGATTTGTTGAGGTCTTAATAATGCTAAAACAACAGTTTGACAGGTTTTGTGAATTTGTTTGTGGAAGAAGGCTTTTCACAAGGGGATTGATCGTTCAGTTTATACTTTTGCTTTCCTTCGGCTTTGCAATATGGTATAAGGTTCAGGTTCAGAATTCCGCCTATGGCCCGCGGATGGTTTTTGTTGCAAGCGGTGCCTTTCCGGCGCTGCAAAAGAGCAACGTTGGCGGCTACCGGGTCACGCTTGATTTTTATGGAAATCCTTCAACCTCTCATCCCGGGTTTTTACTCCCGAAAAACAATTCCAACATAACGGCTTTTGAGTCAGACTCCCTGGGGTCATTGATCCAGGCGGAAGCTTTTTCCGTTCAGGAAATTGCCAAGCTTGAATTCAAGAAATTGAGCAAAGACGGCGCGTCCGCACTGTGGGCCATCCAGCGGGTGAACCCAATTTCATTAATCCCCTACACCCGGCTTTATGTGATAAAAACAAGTGAATTCGACCTGTGGTGGCAGCCGGAAGATTCCGGTGAATTTGTAAGAGTCGATAAATCGGAAAAGCTTGAGGTGCGGATGCAGGATGAAATTAATCTTAACGGGATTGAGATTACCAACGATGCGCATTCGCAAACGCTCTGGCTGCTCGGGTATGATGGTATTTTGTATAAATACCCCCTGGACATGAATGAAGATAAAGACATTATTTTTAAAAAAGGCCCCATGACGCTTACCGCCGCAGCGCCGAGAGATTTAACCTATGTTTGCAATCTCACCCTTCTTTTAGACGCTTCCTATAACAGCGGTTGGCAAAGCCTGGATGCGATTGAAGGAGACATCGCCGGTGCGCCGCCAGGCAGCGAAATGCAGTATTTTTTATCGACAAACTCGATCAAGCAAGAATACATTGTCTTTGGGATTCCCCGCAAACAAGGCGCTCATTCCATCATTATCTGGAAATTTTCCATTAAAAGCGATATCGGTCAACCGCGCTGGGATGAAGGCGCCATCGCCTATCGATCCACCCGGCAGGCGAATACCCGAGACGCTCATCATATTATCAGTAGCGAGGCGTTTCGCGGCGAAATAAAATCGGGCGCATTTATGGGAAAAGCCAAAAACACGATTCCGGTCGATCATCAATCATATCTTTTTGAATTCCGGGAAAGCGAAAAAACCGACAGCATGTATATCCGCGACGCAGACGGATAGCCAGCCTACCTGGAAGGCGCCGCACTTGGTTTAAACACTCATTTAGATCTTTTTATGGCGGACCGGGAAGGTAACATCCATGTGATGCGATGTTATCATAACCGGCTTTATCCCGGGCAAAGCTGGACGCCCGTCTGTCTTTTTCGGAAGCTGACCCCTCAAAATATTATTAATTTATTCTTGAAAGGCACGCTTGATCGTCCTTTAAAAATCGATTTACAAAAAGCCGTTACCTATGGTCAGGACATCTCGTCTGATGACCAGGGGCGGGTATGGATCGCCGAAAAGAATTCCTTCCGCGTTTTACACCCGGCTTTATTCGGAATTTGGTATCAATGGGCGATCTTTTTTGAACGGCAGATTTGGATTCCCATCTTATTTATTTTTAGCATCGTATTGCGATTATATCATGTTCGCACCCGGATGATCGACGCGCAAGTGTTGGTGAAGCAGCAGAACGATGAGTTGCAGGAGCTAAACCAGGTGCAGTCACGTTTCTTCGCTTATATTTCTCATGAGTTTCGGACCCCGCTGAACCTGATCCTGGATCCCTTGGATGAAATCCGCTCAAAAGACCCCAAAGACGATTTGACCAAACAATACGATATTATTGAACATAGCGCCGAACGAATGCTGCGATTGATCGACCGATTGCTAAAGCTTTCCAAATTGAATGCAGGAAAACTCCCGCTGAAAGCCACATACAGCAATTTAATTCCCTTTTTAGAAGGCATAACCTCTTCCTTTGAGCTGTATGCGAAGCGAAAACAGGTTTCACTGACATTTCGATCAAACGCAAAAGAAATAATGCTGCGTTTTGATCACGATAAGCTGGAGGATATTTTCTACAACCTGATTGGCAATGCCATAAAATACACCCCGCCCCATGGCAAGATTCTGATGGAATGTCACATCCACGCCGGGAAAAATGGCCGGACTTCAGACCGGGCGGAAATTAATATTCGGGATACCGGTTGTGGCATTCCGGAGGAGCGGCTGCCGCATATTTTTGATCTTTACTACCAGGCCGGCGACAATCGTGATGGCACCGGCATCGGGCTGGCCTTAACCAAACGCTTGCTGGAGTTGCACCAGGGTGAAATTTCCGTGAAGAGCAAAATGGACTGGGGCACTGAATTTACCATCCATCTTCCCTTGTGGAATCATCATCTGCCGCAAGATCAAATGACTGAGAACACCACCGCGACCTCATCCGGCCGGATCCCCGCGCCGGAGGAAATTGAAATTATCTCCCAAATATCACCAACATTGCCCCGGGCGGCTTCTGCTAAAAATTTGAAGATACTGCCGCAAATTCTTTTGGTTGAGGACCAGCCTGAATGGCGCGCTTACCTGCGGAGCCACCTGTTATCCGATTACCAGGTTATCGAGGCCGGTGACGGTTTGCAAGGGTTCGAGCGAACGCTGGAAACCGACCCGGATTTAATTATAACCGATATCAACCTGCCCGGCATGAATGGTTTTGAGCTATGCGAAAAGATAAAAACGGATTTACGGACCAGCCATATCCCGGTGATTTTGTTGACCGGGCGGGTCGATGAAGAAGACAAAATCGAGGGTTTTGAAATTGGCGCGGACGATTATATTTCCAAGCCGGTGAGAGTTCGAGTGCTTACCGCGCGCCTCAAAAACCTGCTTGAACAACGTCAAAAGCTACGGGAGGCGCTCAGTCAAAATCAGGCGCTGCCGCCGGGGAGCAGCCCGGCTTCATCGGAAGATGAGCTGTTTTTGCAGCGCGTTACCGAAATCATCGAAAAAAATTTGACCGAACACCAGACATTCAACATGTCAACCCTGGCGGAGCAGTTGAAAATGTCGCGAAAATCGCTTTACCGGAAGCTGGGCAAAACCATCGACATGCCCGTGGGCGAATTTGTTTATGAACTGCGATTGCAACGCGCCGCAAAGCTGCTTACGGAAAGCGATTTCACGGTTGAAAGAATCGCCTACGAAGTCGGTTTTTCCAGCGGCTCGCATTTAGCCAAACGGTTCAAATCGCGCTTTGACTTATCGCCCCTGGACTATCGAAAAAAGTGTTGCGCCCATCCGTAATTCCCTTATTCCGCTTTTATGTCACATCGCCGCTCATGACGCTCACATACCTTTTATTACGCGAAATGTTACACTGGTGTCTGACTTTTGACACATAAGTGTTTTGTTGCGTACGCCTGTTTTACGTAATTTTAAACGTTAGTCTGTAAATTAAAACAAACACTTCTGCGCTCGCTGCGTTCTCTGCCCCGCCGCGCAAACGACTCCTTGCGGAGCGGTTTATGAATTAATCAGGTCAAATCCCGACATTAAGGAACGCTAAATGATCTTTTCAAAAATACAACAATTCTATGCGCCCGCTCCACAAATAGAACGCCGGCCGGAAAGCGATATTCAACGTTTCTATAAACATTTTCGCTGGAGCACGCTGGAAGCCACTTTTTTAGGCTACGCGACATATTATCTTGTTCGTAATAATTTGTCGGCCGTGGCAAAAGATATCGAAGGCGCGCTTCATTATGATCACAACATGATTGGCAGTATCCTGGCGGTTACTGCAATCGCCTACGGACTTGGAAAATTTCTGATGGGTTCGCTATCGGATCGCAGCGATACGCGAAAGTTTATGGCCACGGGGATGTTATTAACCGCCCTTTGTAATTTTGCTTTTGGAAGCGTTGCCAATTATTCGCTTCACCTGATGCTCTGGACGCTTAACGGCTTTATACAGGGGATGGGATGGCCGCCCTGCGGCAGATCGATCGGGCACTGGTTTAGCATTCGGGAGCGCGGATCCGTCTTTGCCATTTGGAATGTCGCGCACAATATTGGCGGCGGAATCGCCGGGATTTTAGCAGCGTATGCGGCTTCGCAATATGGCTGGCAGGCGGCCTTTTATTTTCCCGGGGCTATCGCTATGGTTGGCGCTGTTTACCTGTTTTGGCGGCTTCGCGATACGCCGCAATCCGTGGGTCTGCCCCCGATTGAAGAATATAAAAACGATTACCCGGAAAACGGGGGAAACCGTGCGACGCACGAAAAAGAACTCAGCACAAAAGAGTTATTCATTGACAATGTTTTAAAAAACAAGGCATTATGGATTATCGCTATCGCAAATTTTTTCGTGTACATCGTACGATACAGCATGCTGGACTGGGGGCCAACCTATCTCCGCGAAATGAAAGGGGCCAGCCTGACCGACGGCGGATTTGCCATTTTAGCGATCGAATTCGGCGGCATTCCCTCAACGCTGCTGATGGGTTGGCTCTCGGATAAATTCGGCGGACGACGCGGCATGATCAGCCTCTTGTGTATGATCCCGATCCTTTTTGCGTTTACCGGCATTTATGCAAATCCGGCGGGAAATTTATGGCTGGATATGACGTTTCTTGCCATTATCGGTTTTTTTGTATATCCACCGGTGATGCTGTTGGGCGTTTTCGGACTTGATCTGACATCTAAAAAAGCGGTTGGTACAGCAGCAGGATTTATCGGTCTTTTCGGATATATCGGAAGAACCGTGCAGGCAAAAGGACTCGGATGGATTGTTCACCATTACGGGAATTTATATGGAGCGGAGTTCGGATGGAACCTGGTTATTTTTGCGATCCTCGGCAGCACCTTGTGCGCCATTTTACTGCTTGGGTTTACATGGAAATTTAAACCGAAAGCGTGATTTTATCAACAGAGTAGCCTTCACATAATCCACTTGGCGATGAATCGCCAGGCCCAGGCTGGCAAGGATGCTAAAGCGCCCTGGTTTTACAGCATCATTTATGATGCTTACTGCACTGAGCCTGTGGATTTATCCACAGGCGGATGATTGCGACACAAATACAACGGAATATTTACAATTTAGTTTGGTGTTAAAATGGTAGCTAAAAACATTTTTATTTGGGCTTTTTTCTCCTTTTTGGCGCTTCCCGGTCAGGGGGTTGCCGGTACCAGCGGAAAAATAAAAGGAAGAGTTTTCGATAAAGAAACGAACGATCCGGTGATTGGCGCAAATATTATTATTCAAGGCACAACCATCGGCGCATCAACGGATTTAGACGGCGTTTATTTCATTCTCAACGTTCCCCCGGGGAAACACACCCTGGAAGCAATTACTATCGGTTATGGCAAAGTCGTCATCACCGGCGTAGAGGTATTTTCCGACCGTTCAACGACGCAAAACTTCGCGATGACAACCAAAGTGATCGCGGGAGAAGAAGTTGTTGTCACCGCCCGCCGTTCCATCATCGAAAAAGACAGAACCAATACCACCGCTTATGTGACCGGTGAGCAGATCGACGCTTTGCCGGTTCAGGAAGTGGAGGATATCATTCAACTCCAAACCGGCATTAGCAAGGACGCCGGCGGAAAATTTCACATGCGCGGCGGTCGCAGCGGTGAAATCGCCTATATGATCGACGGCATTCCGGTAACCGACCAATTTGACGGCGGAAGCTCCGTCGAAATTGAAAACAGTTGGGTTCAGGAATTACAGGTGATGTCGGGGACATTTAATGCCGAATACGGGCAGGCCCAATCCGGGGTGATCAACGTGGTGACCAAAAGCGGTCAGCGAACATTTTCCGGAAAGTTTTCAGTCTGGACGGGGGATTACGTCAGTTCCCGCGACAATGTGTTTATGAATATTGACAACATTGATCGGGGTGAATCCAACGCGGAGTTCAGCCTCAGCGGCCCGGTAAAAATATTGCCCAATGCCTCTTTTGTGATCACTGCCCGCGGGTATGATCGCCAGGGCTGGCTGTTCGGACAAAGAAGAACGCGCAGAGAAGACACCACACCGATTCAGGCATTTTTTGAAGAAGCGCAGCAACATCCCACCGATGAAGAACGGCTCGCCGGCATCGGCATCCCGGATTCCCTGCAAACCGGGGACGGGGCGTTCGTGCCGCTAAATTCCCAGCGCAAATTCACGGCTTTTGGAAATTTAAGCCTTCGTCCGATTCCCTCCATTAGTTTGGAATATTCTCTGTTTTTAGAAGATCAAACCCGGGAATCATACAGCGACGCCAGACGCTATGCCCCGGACGGCGTGCCAGAAACGACGCGCAAGGGGGTGAATCACATCCTCAATTTAACCCATACCCTTTCCCCGAAAACTTTTTATAAAATCGGGCTGTCGCTAACGGGCAACACGGAATAATCTTTTCTTTTTGAAGACCCGCTGGATTCCCGCTACCAGGGCCGGGAGTTGAGCCTCAACGGTTTTGTTTTTGGCGGCACAAATGATTCCCGCAAAAGGAGAGAGCTTTCGACCCTCCTCACCAAATTTGATATTACCAGCCAGATCGACAATTTTAATTTGATGAAATTCGGGCTGGAATTCAGACGCCATACCCTTGATTTTCAAAGTTTAAGCACCATTTCACGCGGACCGGTTTCCCAACCGCCGCAATTGGAAATCCCCGCCCGGAACACAGCCGGCAATAACGCCTATGTTCAGCATCCCATCGAATTGTCCACTTATCTTCAGGATAAAATCGAACTGAATGAAATCATTCTGAACGCCGGTGTGCGTTTCGATTATTGGGACGCGGCATCGGATGTGCTGGTCGATCCGGAAGCGGTCACCAACGAGACGGACGGCATTCGCATCAGTTCGCCCCGTGTAGAAAGCGATCCCCAATACCAATTCAGCCCTCGGTTTGGCATCGCCTTTCCCATCTCGTCAAAAGGGGTGCTGCATATCTCATATGGGCATTTTTTCCAGGTCCCCCCGTTTTTCTTTCATCTACACGAATTCCGAATTCGAGATAGAGTTGGGCGATCTTGAATCGATTGTCGGTAACGCGAATCTTAAACCGGAAAAAAACATTGCCTATGAAGTCGGGATTCAACAGGAAGTTGCGCCGGGATGGGGCGTGCAGGCAACGGTTTATTATAAAGATATCAAAAACCTGTTAGGTCAGGAAATTATCAATACCCGCGACAAAAAAGTGTATGCGCGATATATCAACCGGGATTACGGCAATGTGAAGGGAATCGCGCTTTCCCTGGAAAAATTGTACTCGGATATGTTTGCCGGGACAATCGACTATACCTACCAGGTGGCCCGCGGAAATGCCTCCGACCCCAATTCGGTCTTTTCCGATTTTCAGTCAAATCCCCCGCGGGAAAGCGAAAAGCAAGTGCTGCCCCTGGATTGGGATCAGCAGCACACTTTTAATACGACGCTTAGAATCGGCGACCCGGCAAACTGGAATATCGGCATTATCAGCCGCTTCAGAACCGGGCAGCCTTATACGCCGAGCAACCCCGGCAGCGCCCTCACCACCCAATTTGAGAACAGCGCGCGCAAACCGATCAGCCATGAAATCGATTTGAATGCCCATAAAATGTTCAATCTGTTTGGTCAGAAGGTCCGCGTTTTTTTCAAGGTATTTAACCTGTTGGATCGGCTGAATGAAATCAGGGTTTACTCCAGCACGGGCACTGCTCAAAAACCTTTTCGGACAAACGCTGAACGAGACATCCTGAACAGAAATCCCAATTTTTCGATTGGGGAAATCGATTTGCGCCCGGATTTTTATTCGGAACCGCGACGGATCATTATCGGCTTTAATGCCGGATTTTAATCAAACGATTGAGGTAAAAAAAATGTACCGCCTGGTAAATCGCCCCATAAAATTTAAGCCAACCCGGGTTATTTTAGTCATTTTGTGTCTCAGCCTTTTTGCAAGCGCACAAAATGAAGAAGGTGAAAAAGCTCTGAATAAAACCGGCTTAAAAAAAATCACCGGGAGAGACGAACGGCGAACCGGCATCCATGACGGCAACCTGGTATTTACCCGCTTTTCTAATTTCGGCAATTTAGGCAGCCGTTTTGAACCGCCGAAACTGGAATGGCCAAAAGGCTCGGGAACGGCGTATGGATTTGAATTTATCATGATTGCCGGGGCGGAAGTGGTTGACGCGCATGGCGATACCATTCATATCATGTCGGAAAATTATACCAATCCCAATTCCTTTGATATTTCCGCGGATGGCACTCACACTTATGGTTGGGAACCGCTCCCGGGGTATTTTAATGATCACTCCGACAATACTAACAATTTCCCGGCAATGAGCGATAAACGGGAAACATGGCCGGATTCCTGGCCGCATGATTATCCGGGCCCAGCGGGAACGCGGGACGGTCTGTGGAACGGCGAATTTGGCGCTTTTAAACGCGCCGATCAGGAAAGCTATTATGTGATTGATGATCGCAACAATGACGAATTTGACTATTATCCGTTCATCGGCAGCCCGACCGACTCGGCGGGTTATCCGAACGGCCGGCGTGGGCTTGGGTTTGAAGTCAAAGTGCGCGGCTACCAATGGGTGCAGGTTGAGGCGGAGGACATTTTGATCGTTCGCTACGACATCAAAAATGTCAGCGATAAAGACTTGGAGAAAGTTGTTTTTGGGATGTATGTCGATCCCGCGGTCGGCGGCGAGGGAGATTCGCAGGATGACATGGCATTCTTCGACGTCGAAGACGATATTACCTATTCCTGGGATCTTGACGGCATCGATAACAAAGGCCGCCCCGGGGTCGGCTATTTCGGTTTTGCCTTTCTGGAAAGCCCCGGCGATCCCCTGAATGGCATTGACGACGACGAAGACGGCCTGACGGATGAACGCCAGGATAATGATCGCGGCGAATTTGCATTTGGCCCCATTGGCAATTTTGGCGATCCCAAGGAACATTGGGCCGGCGATGAAGATGGTGACTGGAGACCCTTTAGCGATGATAATGAAAACGGCAAATGGGATGACGGCGAAGACATTTTTGACGACGTCGGCTCGGATGGCATCGGCCCTTTTGATCAGGATTATACCGGGCCGGACATGGATAACACGGAAGCGAACGGCATGCCGGACCAGGGAGAACCCAACTTTGGAAAAACCGATAACGATGAATCCGATCAGATTGGCTTAACCAGCTTTTTGCTGCGTCCCGCCGGCAATATCAGCAATGATGAACGCACTTGGAATGAGATGACGCCCGGGCTGTTCGGCGGCGCGCCCCCGTCAAACCTGGCCTTTATTTATGGCTCCGGTTATTTCAGCCTGCCCCGGGAGGAAACCCGTAAATTTGCCATCACCTGCCTGTTTGGCAACGATTTTGAAGACATTCTCAGAAATAAACGAACCATGCAGCGTATTTACGACGCTGATTATAACTTTACAAAACCGCCCCTGCTCCCGAACCTTGACGCGGTGGCCGGAGATCACAGGGTGGTGCTGAAATGGGATAAACGTGCTGAAAAATCCCTCGACCCGATCTATGGCAAGGATTTTGAAGGGTATTTGGTCTACCGTTCGACCGACCCGGCTTTTAATTCGATCAAAACCATTACCGACGCCTTTGGCAATCCCATTTTCTGGGAACCCATCGCGCAGTTTGATTTAGACGACGGACTTCAAGGCCCTCATCCAACGGCCGTCGGCGTCACCGGCGCACATTTTAATACCGGAAATGATACCGGGTTAAAATACTTTTTCGTCGATGAAAATGTGGAAAATGGCCGGACGTATTATTACGCCGTGAGTTCCTATGACAAAGGTTATGCGCCGGATTTCTTCGCAAGAGGGCTGGTTGATACGGATCTGTTAGCGCCCATTTCATCCAGTGAAAGCAGCAAAATCATCCAAACCGATTTGGTTGGGAACGTCGTATCCATCGGGCAAAATTGCGCGGTGGTCGTCCCGAATGCCCCGAGCGCCGGGTATGTCCGCGGAAATATCGGCGACGGAATTCTCCACACCGGGCTGGCCACGGGAAATGTTGAAGTGGATGTGTTAATGCCGGATAGTTTAAAAAATGGCCACACCTACCGCATATCGTTCACCGATACCACTTCAGCAAGATTTACAACCGGCGTTACCATCGAAAATGTCACGGAAAACAAAATCGTCTTTTCCAATATTTTTGATGAATTTGAAATCGAGAACCAGATATTTGACGGGCTGCGATTTGAATTTGAAAATGATTCCATCGACGTGATCGACTCAGGCTGGAAAGTTGGCGAATCGACGATTCCGGTTTCGGTGTCATTGTTGATCTCAAACCGCACCGTCCCTTTGCCGCAGGATTTTGAGATTCGCGTTAAAGAAGCCGCCGTTGACACCTCCTTTGATCCCCTGGCATTTTTGCGGGTTCCGGTTAATTTTGAACTGTGGAGCACCACAACCAATGAAAAATATGATTTTCTTTTTGTCGAAAACACCTTTAAAGACAGCACCCTGAACTGGGGCGACGAGATCATTGTCGCCTTTGATATCAGCGGGTTTCGCTATAGCACGGCCTGGCGGATCACTTTTGGCGATACATCACAAGGGGATGGTTCCCTGCCCCCACAACCCGGCGATATTTTTGAATTCCATGTCAGCAAACAGTTCAGTTCGGATGACGTTTATGAGTTTACCACAAAAAGCTCGATCATCGACGATGCGCAGGTAAAAAACGACCTGGATAACATTTACGTTGTTCCCGATCCGTATGTGGTTTCCGCCTCGTGGGAAAAGCCCTTGTTTTTCTCCTCCGGGCGGGGAGAGCGGCGGATCGATTTTGTAAACCTGCCTCAGAACTGCACCATCCGAATTTTTACCATGAGTGGTAAATTAGTGAAAACACTGCAACATAGCAGCGCCATTTCAAACGGATCGGAATCGTGGGATTTGGTTTCGGACGACGGGCTGACCGTGTCGTTCGGGGTATATATTTTTCATGTTGAAACGCCAAAATCCGGATCAAAAATCGGCAAATTTGCGCTGATTAAATGATAAAAATGGTATTTGTGTAGCTCAGCCAGGATAGTATGGAAGTTAATAAGGGGATTCCTGCATACGCAGGAATGACAGCCACTTTGTCACCCCAAAAAACAAATTTATAAAGCATCTTTTGGTATGAGAGGCTGGATATGAATATTCATCAAATAATGCGAGCGTTAATCGTCGGCACGTTTATGCTCCTTTCAATAAACCCGGTTTCCGCTCAAACGGGCGAAGATGATTTCGCGGTAAATTTTACGGACAATATTACCAACCGGGGAACATCTGCCGCGTCTTTCCTGGAAATCGGGATCGGCGCAAAAGCCCAGGCCATCGGCGGCGCTTTTACCGCATTGGCAAATGATGCAACCGCGCTTTACTGGAACCCGGCCGGTATCGCCAGTTTGGAATCCATCTCGATCACCGCCAACCACGCCGCCTGGCTGGCCGATACAAAATTAAATTATTTTGGCATTGTGCTTCCGTTTTCCCGGGGAATGGCGGTCGGGTTGATCCTCAATGTGCTCGATTATGTGGACAAACAGCCGGTGAGAACCATCCTGCAACCGGAAGGCACCGGAGAGGATTACGGGGCCGCGGATTTGACATTGGGGATGAGCTATGGCATTCAATTGACCAACCGGTTTGCGTTCGCGGTTTCCGGCAAATACATTCAACAAAAGATATGGAACGAAACCGCAAAAACCTTCGCATTGGATTTTGGGGTTTTATATCACACCCGCCTGAAAGGAATGAGCATCGGGGCCAGTATTACGAACTTTGGCGGCGATATGAAATTAGAGGGCCGGGATTTAGTCAGAGCTTTTGATGAAGATCCGCAAAATTTTTCCAACGACAAGCTAAATGTTTCATTAAAGACCGACGCCTTTCCCCTCCCGATACTGTTTCGCTTCGGTCTTGCGTATGCGCTCGAATTGAATTCACAAAACAAATTGACCACCGCCGTGGACGTGATTCATCCCAGCAACAATATCGAAAGCATGAACCTGGGCCTGGAATATTCCTTTATGAACCTCTTTGCGTTGCGGGCAGGCTATCAATCCTTGTTTGATCAAAGCCGAGAAAACGGGTTAACCCTGGGATTTGGCATCGAGGCTTCCACCAAAAGTTCCATGGGCGTTGGCTTTAATTATGCCTATTCCAGTTGGGGACTTCTCGACAAAGTTCAACGATTTTCCATCGATCTGAGTTTATAACCGCTTTTTATTTTTCATCATTCACATCCAACAAAGGAGTAAATTATGAGAAGCATAATTTCTACAATTGTTTTGGTAATCGCCGCGCTTTCCCTTGCCGTAAATGCGCAATGGGACAAAGCGTTGCATTTTACCTACACCGAGCACGACCGGGTGATTGTGCCGGACGCCCCGGTGCTTTTCCCGGTTTCGCTTGAACAGGGAACCATCGAGATGTGGTTTAAACCGGACACAATCCTGAACGCCATGACCCACGATCCTGATTTCACGTATTTGTTCAGCAAAAATCTTTCCGGGAATAATGAAGGCGATGTCGGGATTACCTGGCCGCGGGCCGACGGCGATCTGCAATGCTTTATTCAGGATGGCAATGTCACACAGGATGTCAGAGCCGGTATTCCGGTGTGGGAGCCGCGTTGGTATCATATCGCTTATACCTGGAATTCGTCGGATTCCATGCGGATATTTATCGACGGCGCGCGAAGCCTTGATATTGAGCCGAATGAACCCGGGGAAGCCAGTCTTCCGGTTTTAGGCGGTTTGCAGGAAATTGTCATTGGCAGCGGGGCCGTCAATTTATTAGACGCGCGGTTTGAAACCTTTCGCGGCACGATTGATGAAGTTCGGATCTCTGCGACGGCCCGTTATACCTCGGATTTTACGCCATCCGCGCAACCCTTTACCCCGGACGGCTTTACAGTTGCCCTGTGGCATTTTGACGAAGGTACCGGAGACGTTGCCGACGACGCCACCGGCAACGGCTTCACCGGCGTGCTCGGCGATCCCGATTCTGTCGGATATGCCGACCCGGAATGGGTTGAAATTCAGCGCGATCTGAAAATTCTGATCAACGAAGTGCTGGTTGATCCGGCAACTTCCGTGGCAGACGGCGACGCTAATGGCGACGGCGTTCGGCACGCGCAGGAAGACGAATTTGTGGAATTGCTGAACATTACCAACAGCCCGATTGATTTGACCGGCTGGAAAGTGGGCGATGACGAGCGAATCGATTTCCAGTTTCCCGATGGCTACATTCTTCAGCCGTTTGAATTTTTGACGATTTTCGGCGGCGGCGACGTCTCCGGTTTGCCCGGCTTTGATCCCGATCCGTTACAGACGCGAGTCTTCGCCACGGGTGATAGCGTCGGGAACGGACTGGCCAATGGCGGCGACTATTTGGTATTGCAATCCGCCGATGGAAACCACGATATGTATTGGGCGTACGGCAGTAAATTTGGCGCCGGCCCGCCGACCAGCACAGCGGTCGATGGCATTACCTGGGAATTTGAGGTCGAAACCGCAGCCATTGCCAATAATAACAATTCCGTCACGAGATCGCCCGACGCGAGCGTCGCCGTTCCCGACCCGTTTGTTGAACACCTGAGCGTCAGCCCCAAACCCTTTTCTCCCATGACGACCATCAATGGAGACCTGACATTATCTTTCCCGATCGCTGTTGACGTTTCCCCGGCGGGCGGCGGCACGGTTGACGTCACCCCGGATACGACCGATTATCCCTTTGGAACGATTGTCACATTTCAGGCACAGCCCTCGGAATTCAAGGTGTTCAGCCATTGGACGGTTGATGGAGAAACTGTCAATGGCAACCCGCTGAGTCTTGTCGTGACGAACAATTTGTCTGTAACGGCGCATTTTGTGCTGGCATTCGCGGTCACGCCGACGATTATCGTCAATGAAATTTTAGCCGACCCGGACAGCGACCCGATCCTGGGCGACGCCAATGGCGACGGCGTAAGAAGCGGCAGCCAGGATGAATTTGTGGAGTTAGTGAATGTCGGCGACGCCCCGGTTGACATGACCGGCTGGACCCTGGGCGATGACGAGCAGATCAGTTTTACCTTTCCCGACGGTTACATCTTCGGCGTCGGGCAAATCGTGGTCATCTTCGGCGGCGGCGACATTACCAACGTTCCCGGTTATAGCGCCAATCTTTTGGAAACGCGGGTGTTTGTCTCCGACACCACAGACCGGGTCGGAAACGGTCTGGCAAACGGCGGCGATTTTTTCCTTCTTTATTCGCCGGACGGCTCTTATGATCTGTATGCCGGCTATAACAGCAAAAACAACATCGGCGGGCCGACCTCAGATGTGGTGGCAGGCGTCGATTTTGAAATCCGCATTGAAACGGCCGCCATTGCCAACAATAACAACTCCGTCACCCGCAGCCCGGACGGCGATACCAGCGTCGGCGATCCTTTTGTCGAACACCTGACGGTCAGTTCAGACCCCTTTTCACCGGCACGAACCATTACCGGGGAGGATACGATTGTCACCGGCATCGAAAATCGCCCGTCGGACGGCTTGCCGCGGGAATTTCGTTTACTACAAAATTATCCAAACCCGTTTAACCCAACCACAACCATTGCCTTCGATGTTGCCAAATCGGCCGATGTTTCTTTAAAGTTGTATAACATCACCGGACAGGAAATTCGCAGCCTGATCGACGAAAATCTCAGCGCCGGGCAATATCAAATCACCTGGGATGGAAAAAACAATGTTGGCCAGCAGGTTGCTTCGGGAATTTATTTTTATCAAATTAAAGCCGGGCAATTTTCCGCGATAAAGAAAATGATCTTGTTGAAATAAGGGAATATTTCCTACACTGTAGGGGCGTAATATATTACGCCCCTACATTATTTTAATACACAGGAGAAGCTTTTCATGCTCCTTTTACGGCGCGTATACATCATTCTGTTAACTCTTATTTTGTTTGCGGCAACCCAGCCGGACATGCTTGGGCAATCGCGGTTTCTTTTTCGCTACAACGCGGATTACGCCCTGAATTCCGATTTGCAGTCGGACGTCGTCCTGAACGAAATTGTCGTTGAAACCCGCGCCGAAGCAGCAGAACAGATCGCCCGCGGCGTGGGCGGATGGGGCTACCTCTCCCGGAAAACCGCGCTGTTTAACGCGGATTCATCCTATATCCTGACCGCAACGCACCCCGCGTTAAGTCTCTTTGGGAGCATAGAGTTATCCGGCGAATTCTGGATCAAACCGTTTACTGCTGACGGCGTTTTACTGAGTTGGGATGATTCGACGAAGATTCACGGGTTTAACCTGTTTTTGCAGGATGGCAAGGTCAACCTGCGCAGCCGGATCAGCAATGATATTTACGAATTGGCAGCCCCGACCGCGCTAAACCTGGTGCAGTGGCATCACATTCAATGGACCTGCGAAGTGCGCAATGATTCCGTGACGCAGGCAATTTATATTAACCGCCGGGAAGCTGTCCGGCAAAAAGAGGCATTGCTGTCCGGCTTCGGTTTTGTGGTACTGAACGCGCCGGTCTCGCTGGGTTTTTCTTTTGGAAATAATTTACCGGTCACGGCTTTTTCCGGGGAAATATACGCCGCAAATTTAAAAGGCTATCTTCCCAAAGACATTTATTTGACTAGCCCACCGCCAACCGACGGCAGCGCCTATTTCGGCATTGCCAATTATCACGATTATCCCATTGGTAGCTCGGAAGCGAATATCGACCTGCGCATTACCGAAAACCCAACGGCTGTGGATTTCACGATTTTTGTGCCTTTTCTCAACGATAATTTTATTCCCCAGGGAATCACCAATTCCTTTGAGGATGAAACCTTTTCGGAACCGGAAGGCATAATTTACATTTCCATGTATAACAAAACGCCTTCGGGACAAACGCAGTTAAAACGCTCCATTATCGTTGAAATTGATCCGCAAAACGACTACCGAGTGCGGCGCTGTTTCCGGCTCTGGGGCAGCCTGCAATTCGGGCACAATGGCGGCATTGCCTATAAAAACAATGCGATTTACGTGGCGACGGCAAACAAGGTCGAGGTTTACGATCTGCCGGCGTATCAAAGCGGCGATGAAAAATACCAGGATTTGTTTCCCCGGAGCGGCGGACTGTTTTCCGTTCAGTCAAAAGCGTCGTTTGTCACCTATTTTCAGGATTCGCTTTGGGCGGGAGATTATCGAACTTCGACGCAGCAAACCCCGTTTTTGTTTGGTTATCCATTAGATGCGCAAGGCAATGTGATAAACAGCGCGGCGCCAAAAATTTACCGGCTGCCTTTTCAATCGCAAGGCGTGGCATGGCGGATTTATAACGGGAAAAAATACCTGTTTATCAGCAGAAGCGGTGGAGATAATGGGAGCTTTATTTATCGCTGCCCGGCGGATAGCTTGTCCCAATTCGATGAGCCGGTGATTGACACGGTGCTGAATGTCGCTGCCGGCGGCGAGGATTTGAGCTTTAATAACCTGGGACAATTGCTGAACGTATCGGAATCCGGGACGAAATTTTTCCAAAAAAAGCCTTCTCCCTGGACGACATTTTACCCGTTTATTTACGCCATTCCCGAAGCGGTTTTGTTCGGCGACGTCATTACCGGGATCAGTGAACAGATCACGCATTCATCTCCGAAAAATGCGCCGGGCGGTTTCTTGTTACTGCCCGCTTTTCCCAATCCGTTTAACAGCGAAATTACGATATCGTATTCCCTGAAAAAAACAGCGTCCTTAAATCTCAGGATTTATGATTCACTCGGTCAGGAAGTGCAAATCCTGGATACGACACGACATCAGCCCGGCGAGTACCGCGTGAAATGGGATGCAACCGCGTTTCCCTCCGGTCTTTATTTTATTTCCGCGAGCATAAATGGGGCGCATCGGCAAACGGAAAAAATTATTCTGATAAAATAGGAAAGAATTGAGTGTATAACAGTTTTGGGGCAACAATACCCGGAACGGTCACAGCCTGTCCCGTTTGACGGGAACCGTTCCCTACCAAGCAGCATCTATTTTTGTAGGGACGGGTCGCTGCCTGTCCCTTTGGGAACCCGTCCGCAGATCTGCCAAATCCCTACCCCAACGTTATTATTCACTCAAAAGGATTTAAAACCATAACTCAAATTTAGGATAAGACCATGACTTCTTTGACATTTACGTATGCAGGCAGCCTGAAACAATTTACAATGACGCGCCGGAAAAAGGATGGAATTGATCGCGCCCGTCGCCGTTTTTTGCGATTGCTGATCGCCGTAACGCTTGTTTGGAACGCGCCCCTGTTTTCAGGAGGAAAAATCATCATCGCGCATCGCGCGGCCAGCGGATATTTGCCGGAGCATACCCTGCCCGCGGTTGCACTGGCGTTTGCACTGGGAGCGGATTACATCGAACAGGACGTGGTGATGACCAAAGATAACCGCGTGATCGTTCTTCACGATACCCGCCTGGAGACAACCACCAACATCGCCGATATTTTCCCCGGCAGAGCCAAGGCTGACGGGCATTTTTACGCCATCGATTTCACCCTTGCGGAAATCAAAAAGCTGAACGCATCCGAACGAATCAGCCTAAAAACGGGTCAGCAGGTGTTTTCCGGGCGATTTCCGGCGCATCAATCCCGGTTTTATGTGCCGACGCTCCGGGAAGAGATCGAATTGATCCAGGGATTGAACCGCACTTTTGGTAAAAATGTGGGTATTTATGTCGAGGTCAAGGCGCCTGCATGGCACCAGAAACAAGGCAAGGATTTGACCGCCAAAACGCTGGAAATTTTGCGGGAATACGGGTACGACAATGCGCAATCCGCTTGTTTTATCCAATGCTTTGAACCGGCGACGCTTAAGCGGCTTCGCTTTGAGTTGAAAACCGCGCTCCCGCTCATCCAACTGATTGGCGAAAATAGCTGGAATGTATCCGAGACAGATTATCGCAAGTTACAAACACCGGAGGGGCTGAAAAAAATTGCCGCGTACGCCGACGGCATCGGCCCCTGGTTCAAACACATTGTCACCGGCGTCAATGCGAATAACCAGCCGCAGATCAGCGATCTGGTTGCCAACGCCCATGCGGTGGGCTTGCTGGTTCATCCATACACCTTTCGGGCGGATCAACTGCCAATGCAGGTCAACAGCTACAGAACATTTGTCCGGCTGTTTCTCTTTCGCATTGGCGTCGATGGATTGTTTACCGATCATACGGATTTGACCCGGGCAGCTTTTGATGAGTGATACGGTAGCAAAACAATGATGAATATGAGTCGGCTATTGCTCGTAAATCGAAATGCTGCCATTGGTCGTTTCAAGATACAGATGCGCACCGCCGTTATTCACGGTTCCTTCGACACGCTTGCGGTTATGTTTCCCGCGAATATTCAGGGGAAAGTCAGACCGGATTGAACCGTTGGTGGTTTTTGCGCGAACCGTAAAACCGGATTTTTGCGGCAAATAAAGTTTGATGCTGCCATTGGTGGTGCTAAAATCCAAATCGCCGTCCGGCGGCAGCTCGGCAACTTCCGCGCGGATTGAACCATTGGTGGTGCCGGCCTGAACATCACCGCCAACCTGGTAAGCGCGTATTTTGCCGTTCGTGGTTTCAATCAACAATGCGCCGGTCACGTCTCTTACCTCGATGGCGCCATTGGTGCTTTCCAAACGTAAATTGCATTCGCGGGGAAGGCTGATAATGTAATCCACGCTTGTGGAAGCATTTTTACCAAATAGCCGTGACCAAAAATCGCCGTTTCGGTGGGGAGAACGCGTTCTGATATAGATTTCATCGTGGCTTTCTTCGATGTCAATTTTCAATTTCTTTAACAGCGTTTCCGCCTTTTCGACATCTCCGGCACGGACATGCTTTTCAGCTTCCAACATGACCACGGGTTTATCCCAACCTGTAACAATAATTTTGCCGTTAAAATTTTTTACGACGATTTTTCCGCCGGATTTAAAATCCATTTCCTTTTTTACAACTTCATCAACCGTCTTTGCCTGTAAAAACGTCACGCTGCAAATCAATGCGATCAATACAAGCTTAATAAATCGAGTCAAATTTTTCATCGGCTTCTCCTCATTTTTTCTGGTTTTGATAACACAAAATCATAGCCCGGCTCACTCTTCAGTCGCCCGGAACACCGTGATCCCATAGTTTCGGCGATCACGCGGTGGGTCCGTATTCCAATCGCGATATGCGTGCGAATCGTCGGTTACAAAATGCAGCATAAACCGCCCGGCCGGCAGGATAATGGTGGCTTTGGTCATGCGGTTTTTACGCCCGCCGCCGGCCCATCCGGTCCGGTCGTAATCCATT
>Ga0114931_10002362_pt1 | contig 24016 bp, 23 predicted proteins | sample 2SBtaG_FD_89579 | JGI IMG/M metagenome (GOLD analysis project Ga0114931, IMG submission 89579) | Deep subsurface microbial communities from Kolumbo volcano to uncover new lineages of life (NeLLi) - 2SBTROV14_V59a metaG | ecosystem: Environmental > Aquatic > Marine > Volcanic | place: Kolumbo... | reverse complement strand
GGTCGAGGGGGAGGCTCGGCGAAGCCGAGGGGGCGCTGCTGCGCCCCCAACCAACGGTGCTAGTCCCGCGTTGCGCGGCGCAGCCGCGCGTGCGAAGCACCCATCGCTTCGATGGAAACGCGGTACTAGCGGACCATGGCCTTCGCGATGTCGCCGGTCTTCGCGTCGACTGCGCGGAGATAGTCCGCCGGCGCGAGCAGGATCTGCGTGCCGCGCGCGCCCGCCGAGATCGAGATCACGTCGAACAGCTCGATCGTCTCGTCGGCGTAGACCGGGTAGGCCTTCCTGCACGCGAGCGCCGTCACTCCGCCGCGTACGTAGCCGGTGAGTGGCTGCACCTCCTTCAGCGGCACGGTGTCGACCTTCCGGTCACCGGTCAGGCGCGCCAGCGCCTTCAGGTCCAGCTCGCTGTCGCCCGGCACCACTGCCAGGCACACGCCCTGCCGATCGCCGCGGACGACGAGCGTCTTGAAGACCTGTTCCGGCGGAAGACCGACCTTTCGCGCGACGGTCGCGGCGTCCAGATGTTGCGGGTCGACCTCGTAGCGCCTGAGCTCGTAGCCGATATCGAGTGCGTCGAGCCTGCGCACGGCGTTGGTCTTCATCGATCGGGAGTCTACGAAAGCCCGGGCACCAAGGCACAACCAGCGCAGTTTCCGTGGGTTACGTTGCGTCAGCAAAGCGGGATCCGCGTTTCCAGCCAGGGGCGCCGGGGACCGGCCCTTGCGGCAATCGGCCGTCCGGCTACGATCGCACGATGCGTTGGTCCTTGGCTGTTGTGGTTGCTTGTGTCGTTGCCCTGGCCGGTTGCAGTGCCAACAAGGGTAGCTCCGGGTCGGGCACCGGCGGCTCTGGCGCCTCCGGTGGCTCTGGCGGCTCGGCCGGCGTTGATGGCGGGCTGGGTGGCGCTGGCGGCTCCAGCGGCGGCGCCGCGGGCAGCGCCGGCGCCCCGAACGTGCCCGGGCCGGTCTGCTTTCTGACGAACTGCACGTCGGATGCCGAGTGCCACGATTGCTCGTTCGGTCGGCATACCTGCGACACCGTCAGCAATCGCTGCGTGGCCTGCAATTCGGGCACCGGACAGGGTTGCCCGTCGGGCAAGACCTGCACCAAGTACGGCACCTGCGCGGGCGCCGGCGCGACCTGCCCCACCGACGCGCAGGGCAACCCGACCGTGACCTGCTCGGCGGACGCGGACTGCGCCGCCTGCGATCCAGCTCACGAGGTGTGCGACACGGCGAGCAAGAAGTGCGTCCAGTGCTCCACGGGCAACGCGAGCGCGTGCAAGGGCAACGAATACTGCGCCACGGATGGCTCCTGCAAGATCAAGTGCCCCAGCACGTGCTCCGCGGATGCAGACTGTGCACAGTGCGGTACGAGCGCCGCGCCGGCGCATGCCTGCGCGGACAAGACACACACCTGCGGGCAGTGCTCGATGACAACCAAGTGCCCCGCCGGCGAGGCGTGCACGCCCCAGGGCGTGTGCCAGAAGACCTGTGGCCTGGCCGATCAGCCAGCTGGGACGTGCGATACCGACGCGGATTGCCAGTACTGTGGCGCGCAGGCGACCGCCTGCATCAAGCCGGTCAACGGCGGCTACGGCCGTTGCGGCGTGCCCGCGACCGGTTGCTCCGACCTCGGGACGAACGTCACCGCACTGCCCGACCCGTGGAGCTCGATCACCAACACCTGCTCCAACGATTCGGACTGCAGCGGGGTGGGGCTGAACCTGAACATCGGCAAGTTGCTGCGTGACGCCAGCGGCCTCAGCTCGAGCATCATCCACGATGCGACGTTCCAGTACCCGATGAACGCATGCGCGAGCATCTCCGTCGGACTAGGCGGCAAGAACTACAGCTGCGGTCTGTGCGTGCCGTGCAAGACCGACTCTGACTGCACTGCGATCCAGGTCGACCCGCTCGCGAAGCAGATGTTCAGCGGGCTCGGCTCGATCGCCGCGAAGTGGGCTCTGGACAAGCTCTACGGCGACAAGCCGCACGTGCTCAACATGTACTGCCAGAGCGTCGCGGGGAATTATGGCGTGTGCGCGCCGTGCAGCGATCCGACGAGCGTGTGCGGAGACCCCAACACCGTTGGCACGGGCTGCACGAACGTGTGGGAGTGCGCGGCCGGCGAGACGTGCCTCAATGGCAAGTGCCAGCCGGCGGCTACCGACTGCTACGGGGGCACCAAGACCTGTTCGGGCGGGACCATCTGCACGTGGAACGGCGGTCCCTACCACTGCTGTCGCACGCCCGGCACCGGCACCAAGAGCTGCGCGACCGACGCGGATTGCACCTCGCCCCAGATCTGCTCGCAGGACGCATCGCTCAAGTGGTACTGCATGGGCAAGGCCACGACCTGTAACTGAGCCGGCGGGGCCGAACGCGGCCCGGCGCGCGCTGAGATCGCGTACACTTCCGGGCCGATGGCCTCGACAATGAGCCCCGGCGAGACGGCCCGTGCGCTGGTCGGTACTCTGGGCGACTGGGTGCGGCGCGCGCCGGATCCGGAGTGGTACGACAGCCTCAAGGCGCAGCTCGGCGTGCTGCCCACTGCGCTCTATCGCACGCTGCCCTGGCTCCTGCGCGCGCGGGAGGACCACGACCAGAGCCTGGTGAAGGTGGTCGATGCGAATGCCGCGGCCGAGCCGGCCGGGCTCGCGCTGGAGATGCACGACGAGCGGCTGAGCTGGGCGGAGCTCGCAGCACTCGCTTCCCGCGTGGCGCACGTGCTGTCGGGGCTCGGCGTCGCGCGGGGCGACGTGGTGGCGCTGGTCGGCAGGAATTCGCCGCTCTATATCGCGATCACGTTGGGCGTGGCGCGGCTCGGTGGAACCACAGCGCTGATCAACTACCACCTGGAGGGCGCCCCCCTTTCGCATGCCGTGAAGACCTCGGGTGCGCGCGTTGCCATCGCCGAGAAGCAATTCGCCGAGCTTCTGGGACAGCGCCCGGACGTCCGGGAGCAGATCGAGCATCTTCTGTCGTACCGGCAGGGCGATCTCGAAGAGCGGCTCGCTCTGGCTCCGGCCAAGGCCTTTCCGCGCGTCGTCGTGCCGGCGTCGAGCGACTACATCTACATCTACACGTCCGGGACGACCGGTCTGCCGAAGCCGTGCCGCGTGACGCACGCCCGCGCGCTGATCGCCGGCGCAGCGTTCGGGCAGCTCATCTTCGAGTTCAAGCCCGGGGACAAGCTGTACTGCGTGCTGCCGCTGTACCACTCGAGCGCGATGCTGATCGGCGCCGGGGGCTCGATGATGACGCGGACGCCGATCGCGCTTCGGGAGCAATTCAGCACGAAGGCATTCTGGCCGGATGTGAAGCGCTACCATGCCACGGCCATCCTCTACATCGGCGAGCTGTGCCGTTACCTCCTGAACAGCGAGCCCACCGAGGCGGAGCAGGACAACCCCGTGCGGGTCGCACTTGGCAACGGTTTGAGAGCGGACGTGTGGGAGCCGTTCCAGCGCCGCTTCGACATCCCCATGATCCGCGAGTTCTACAGCGCGACCGAGGCGCCGGGCGCGATCTTCAATCTCACCGGCAAGGTGGGTTCCATCGGGCATGTCCCGCTGAGGCGCCTCGGCCCGCTCAAGCTCGCGCGCTACGACGTCGATCGCGACGAGCTCCTGCGCGACGAGCGTGGATTCTGCGTCGAGTGCTCGGGCGGCGAGGTGGGAGAGCTCTTGATCCGCCTGGCCGACAAACCAAGGAGCGCGCTCGGTGATTTCAAGGGCTACACCGATCCAGGTGCGACACAGAAGAAGATCCTGAAGGACGTGTTCAGGACCGGGGATCGCTACTTCCGCTCCGGTGACCTGATGCGATTCGACGACCACGACTACTTCTACTTCGTGGATCGCATCGGCGACACGTATCGCTGGAAGGGCGAGAACGTCTCGACTGCCGAAGTCGCCGAGGTGCTCGGTTCCGCACCCGGTGTCCGCGAAGCGACGGTTTCCGGGGTCCACGTGCCAGGAGCCGAGGGACAGGCCGGGCTGGCCGCGATCGTGTGCGAGGCCGGGTTCGATGCTGGATCGTTCTGGAACACGGCGCAGGAGCTGCCCGCCTACGCACAGCCGCGATTCGTCCGGGTCCTCGAGCAGATGCGGACGACCGGCACCTTCAAGATCCAGAAGACGGCGCTCCGGGCCGACGGCGTCGACCCCGCTACGGTCGCGGACCCGATCTACGTGCGCCAGGACGACGGCTATGTGCCGCTGACGGCGGACCTCTGGCTGAAGGTGATCGACGGCAAGCTGCGCTTGTAGTCGGAGCTGGGAGGACCCTACGCTCGACGAGCCATGCCAGCGATGTCCAGAGCCCGACTTGTGGTGGCGGCCCTGCTCGGCGTGCCGGCGCTGTTCGCCGGCTGCCGTTGCCAGTCGTGTTCGGGCTCGCGGTCGTCCGGCAGCGCCAGCGCCTCTGCCAGCGCCACCGCCAGCTCCGCGCCGCGGCGGAAACGCTCTACGCATCTGACGCCGCTGTCGGGTCCCGCCCAGAGACGGCTCGGCGATCACGGTGCCAGCGTCGAGGTGCCCGTGGGAGCCACCGATTCCCGACCCGTGCTGATCGTCCTGTCGGAGGACGATTCGCAGGCGACCTGCCGCACCTGGCGCGGCGTGTCGCAGGGGTACGGCTTCGTCCTGTGCCCCGCGCTCGGCCCTGCGAAGGAGGGCGGAGCAGGGCCGGACATCCCGGCTACCGAGAAGGCGCTGCGCACGTCGCTCCACGCGCTCAGGCGTCGTTTCGGCAACTACATCTCGCCCGCTGCCGTCGTGCTTGCAGGACTCGGCCCGGCCGCCCGGCTGGCGCTGTCGCTGGTGAAGCAGGAACCGGCCTATTTCGCGCGCGTGGCGCTTCTGGACGGCGGATTTCGGGAGTGGTCGTCCGGCGTCGCGACGATCTTTGCCAGGCGCGGCGGGAAGCGGGCGCTCTTCGTGTGCACAGGCCCCAGCTGCGCGACTCCGGCTGGCGACGCGGCGCTGCTGAGCCGCCGCGCCGGCGCCCAGGCGCGCTCCGTCGTGCGACACGACGCGGGTCCCGAGCCGGCGGCGCCGCGCTCGGCGTTCGAGTGGTTGATAGGCGACGATGCCGACTGGAAGCCGCCGAAGAGCCCGCCGCACTGACGCTCCGGGCGCGGCTTGGATCCGTGGAACGCGGGGTGGTACAGTCGTTCTCCGGACGAGTTGTTGTTGCAGATGAACAGGCTCCTCAAAGCCTTTCTGGGCGTCGGCGCCTTGTCGCTCGTGGGGTGCTCCAGCAAGCCACCCCCGCGTTTCGAGGTCGTGGTGAAGGTGCAGGGAGATCCGGGCGAGCCTCTGGTGAACGCCAAGGTGCTGCTCCAGGGCAAGCAGGTCGGCAAGACCGACGAAAAGGGGCGCACGGTGCTCGGATTGAAGGGCGCCGAGGGCCAGACCTACGCCTTCACGGTCCAGTGTCCGGAGGGCTACAAGTCGCCCGCGAAGCCTACGACCGTGACGCTGAGGCGTATCGAGGAGCCGAGCAAGCGACCCGAGTACATGGTCGACTGCCCGCCGACCACACGCAGCGTCGTGGTGGCCGTGCGTGCCGACAACGGGCCCAATCTGCCCGTGGTCTATCTGGGCGAGAAGATCGCGCGCACCGACGACTCGGGCGCGGCGGATGTGTTGCTGAAGCTGCCGCCGAACCAGTCGTTCAAGCTGAGTCTGGACACCAGCGGCGACGACAACAAGCACCTGCGCCCGCAGAACCCGAGCGCGACGTTCGACGTGAAGGAGAAGGACGACATCTTCGTCTTCGACCAGGAGTTCAAGCGCGCGCGTCCCCACTACCACTGGCACCGCCGGCATCACACGGGACCGACTCCACTGTGAGCGGAAGCCGCCCGGGGCCAGCGCACGTCTGGGCGTGGCGCTCCAGGTGTGGATGTTCGTGACATGTCATGACACCTCTGACACCGCGAGACAGCCGAAATAATGCTGGAATCGCGATCGGGAGTGTTTCCGGGGTCGGCCACGTACAATCGTGACAGTGCGCTATTCCAGGCAACACAACGCCCGGAACGCATCCTGCAAGGCACTCGCCTGACTGGCTCGCCCGACTGGGAGCCTCGAGTTCCCGTGCCGTCGGTTCGGCGGTCGATGTGGTCTCATGTAGGTGGCGCCCTCGTATTGCCTTCTACGGACAGACGTTCCAGGATCAACTCTTGTGCGATGAAGGGCCTTCCCTCTTTCCGCCCCCTCCGGCACGCATCGTGTGTCGGGTCCCTGTTCCGCGATGAACAGGGAGCGGTGATGGTCGAGTACGTAGTAATTCTAGGTGTGGTCTCGGTCGGGCTTGCGGCCGCGATTGCTGGGCTCGGTCCCCTGCTCCTGGCGGCTTTCGAGCGTGCCAGGGGGATTCTTATCGCTCCCATGCCCTGAAACAGGGCGCGTATCCAGAAAGGTGCTCAGATGAACAAGGTCAGGACACTCGTCAAGGACACACGCGGCGCAAACCTCGTCGAGTACATCATTCTCGTCGGCGTGATCGCACTCATCGCGTTGGCCGGCTTCAAGATGTTCGGCACCAAGGTCCTGAACAAGGTGAAGGACCAGGCCGGCAAGGTAGAGCAGATCGGTAACTGAGCGGTTCTGGGCGCCTCCGGTGGGAGCTGGCAGAGGGCCGCTCCCATCCGGCGCACCGGGTAACCCGGGATGTTCGGGGCTCAGTATTTCTACGTTGCGGCCGTTGTCGTTGGTTTCATAGCCGGCTGGCTCGATTGGAGGAGTGGTCACATTCCGAACTGGTTGACGCTCGGACCACTTCTCGCCGCTCCTCTCGTTCACGCCATCGTCGGCTACACCCAAGCTGGACACAACGCGGCCGTACATGCCCTGCTCTTCTCGATCCTGGGTGCTTTCGCCTGTGGTGCCGTGCCGCTGCTGCTCTACCGACTCGGAGCAATCGGCGGCGGAGACGTCAAGCTGCTCGCAGCCATCGGGGCGCTATGCATGACCTCGGTCGGAGTTGAATGTGAGTTCTATGCCTTCATTGCCGCAGCTCTATATGCCCCTGGGCGACTCGCCTTCGAGGGCAAGCTGCTCAGCACTCTAGGGAACACGGTGTCGTTGGTCATCAACCCCTTCCTGCCAAAGGCCCGGCGCAAGGAAATCGCGCCGGAGATGCTGACCGAGCTGCGCTTCGGTCCGGCAGTGGCGGTAGGGGCGCTGATCGGCGTGTTCCTCAACTGGAGAGGCGTATGAGACAGCGCGTCGCGCCGAGCAAGGGGGCACGGAAGGCGTTGCTCGGCACGCGCGGCGCGGTGATGGTCGAGTTCCTGGTGGCGTTCCTGCCGCTGTTCATCTTCTTCGAATGCCTGGTGCAGATGGCGGGCCTGTACACGGCAAAGCTGGTCGTGCAGCACGCTGCGTCGACCGCGGCGCGCGCGGCCGTGGTCGTGCTGAACGACAACCCGAAGTACTACGACGATGTCGAGCCCGGCAAAGCCACGGGCAAGCGCCGCGAGGACATCGAGTCGGCGGCGACGATTCCGCTCATGGCTGTCAAGAGCATCGTGCACGTCAAGGTCACGCTGCCGAGCAGCAAGGGCGGCAACGACGATCGCAAGGAGTTCGGCCGCAACGACCTGGTCCACGTGAAGGTCGAGGCGACCTATCTCTGCCAGGTACCCTTCGCCAAGCGCGTCGTCTGCAATCTGTTCACCGAGACCCGCACGCTGACCGGCGAAGCGGCGCTTCCCAACAACGGGGCTGACTATGAGTACTCCGAGTAGTCAGCCCGAGCCGGTGCGCTCCCTGGTGGACGACCGCCGCGGCGCGATCATGGTCGTCGCCGTCTTCATGGCGGCGTTCCTGGTCGGAGCGCTCTGGTACATCATCGGAATCGGCGACACCATCATCTATCGCGAGCGCATGCAGGACGGCGCGGACGCGGTGGCCTACGCCGGCGCCGTGTACCACGCGCGCGGCATGAACCTCATCGCGATGATCAATATCATCATGGCGGGCCTGCTCGCCGTGCTGATCGCGCTGAAGCTGGCCCAGGTCATCAACACCATTGCCATCGTTGTTTCCTGCGCGATTGCCGCTGCCTGCGCGGTCGGCGCGGGATGCTGGGCTGTTCCCATCTGCGACCTGACCAGCGATGTGGTGAGGCCCGCGCTCTCCGACGCGATCTCCGTCTACACGAAGTTCCTGAAACCGACGCTCAAAGCGCTCAGCAAGACGGAGAGGGGTATCGCTATCGCGATGCCTTGGGTCGCGGAAGGCAAGGCCGTCTACATCGCCAGCAAGCAGTACAGCAAGCCGGTCAAGACGGGCGGCATCATCAGTTCCTCTCTCCTGCCGCAGGGAGACAGGGAGGGCCTGCCTGTCCAGGAAGATACGTACCGGCACCTGTGCAAGAAGGCGGGCCAATACGTCGGCGAGGTCATCTTCTCGCCGTTCGGTTCCTGGGGCCATTGGGTAGGCGGCGTCATCGGCGGCATTGCCCAGACATTCCCCGGCTACTTCTGCGGCTCCGGTGGGGCACTCGGCGTCGACTTGAACAAGCGCGCGGTGGGGCAGCTCTGCGAACAGAAGAAGGACACGTTCGACAAGAAGCACGAGGGCGAGTCGCACCCGCCCAAGTTCGACATGGGCAAGTGCAAGAAGGACGGCCAGAAGAAGCTGACCAAGGACGTGACGAAGAAGGTCGGCAAGCTCGGCGGAGCGGCCGGAAACATGTCCGGCGCCGATACGATGACGTCGAAAAAGGTCTTCAACGAGGCCGAGAACGGCAACGGCTACTTCCAGGTCTGGTCCGTCGTGGTGGGCGACGACCAGTGGCCGAAGGAGGCCGACCGCGGCGTCGAGATCGCCGCCTGGAACAAGCGGCTCAGCACCCCCGGTATGCCGTGGGGCAAGGTCGGCTTCGCCGAGGCGGAGTTCTACTACGACACCAGCGGCAAGTGGGATGACTACAAGGACGACGCCATGTGGCACATGCGCTGGCGCGCGCGCTTCCGGCGCGTCCGTCCTCCCACGCCGAACATCGGAACGATCATCGGCGACGTGGTCGGCGCCAAGCTGAAAGACAAGCTGGGCGACAAGGTGTCCGACCTGCTCAAGAACGATAGCTTCTTCGGCTATGCGATCGGCACGAGCGCGGCCGACAAGTTCGGCAAGGAGATGAAGAAGGTGCTCGTCGGCGGCGGTGCCTGGGTGGACGACAAGATCCAGGACAAGGCACTCAAGCAGTACGACAAGCTGCAGGTGATCCATTGACGCGGAACAGCGCAAACACCTCTCGCCGGATGCGGCGCCCAGCGCGCCGGCGCCGCGGTGCGGCGATGGTGGAGGCGGTGGTCGCGATCCCGTTCTTCATCATCATCTTCGCTTCCATGCTCTACGTCGGGAAGCTGTACGCGCAGAAGCAGCGCACGCTGCGTGAAGCCAAGCAGCAGGCCTGGACCTACGCTCTCAACAACTGCGAGGGCAGCGCGGGCAACGCGACCAAACAGAGCGGGGGCAATCCCATGCAGAACCTCAACTCGCAGGGCGCCGGGATGCCTTCGAAAGGGAGCGGCTACGTGAGCTCCTCGGGCGGCAGCAGCCTGACGAAGGACTGGGGGACGGCGACCGCCACCGTCAAGGCGACCGTCGTGGCCGACAAGCTCGCCGGCGGGATGACCAACAAGCTTTCCACCACCACCCGCATGCAGTGCAACGAGAAGCCGGCCAAGGACAGCATCCTTGGCGTGCTGAAGGCGGGCTGGCACAACTTCACGCAGTGGTAGGCGAATGGACCGCGGTACCGAACAGAGCACAGCGCCACGCCCCGTGAGCCCCTTCACGTGGCTCTGGGAGAAGCGCAATCGGCTGAAGGCCATCGCGCGACTGATGGCGTACTGCTTCGTCGTGTCGCTCGTGCTCGGCGTGCTTGCCCTCAGGTCCGCCTACGGCGACATGAAGGAGTCGGTGATGATCATCGGCCGGCAGCTCTCGCAGTTCGGCGATCTGACCGGCGGCTCCTATCGCCTCCTGCTCAACGGCGAGCCCATCAACGTGGCGAGCGCGATGACCGACCAGCCCGTGAAGCAGGTGCTGGATCGCTTCCAGGTCGCTTGCGAGAAGGGCGACCTCGGCCTGGCCGACCAGTTCAAGAAGCTGCCCGAAGCCCTCGAGAAGCAGGTGAAGGCCGAGCTCGCTGCGAAGGGAGCGTCGGCGTTCGGCATCATGCGCAAGCAGAGCGCGGGGGAGGGCATGGTCGCCTGCCTCGTGCAGCGCCACGACCAGCTGAAGGGGTCGGTGGTCAAGCGGCTGCGGCAGTTCGCCAGCACGGGCGATCTGGGCAAGCTGGGGCTGCTCCGCTACGCCTACGCACGGCGCACCTCCGGCGGCCGGACCCACGTGATCACCTCGTGGACCGACGGCGCCTTCCACGTCTTCAACCTCGCTCCCATGGACGGCAGCGAGCCGCCGGGCTCGGATCCGGCCCATGTCGGTCGGCCCAGCGGCGCAAAGCGGCTGCTGAGCGCGGAAATCGAGGGCACGCCCCACTCCATCAGGGTCTACGATTGTCCATCACAGGCGGACGATGTGCTTTCCGGCTTCGACCAGCATCTACCCCGGCAGGGATGGAAGGCCATACCCTTCGTGGCCGAGGAAACGCCCGGGGGACGCGCCTACTCACGGCAGGGTGTGGACATGCTTGTGTTTGCCACGCCCGACGGCGATCATTCGCTCGTGTCGATCGTGGAGACACACTCTGAATGATCCCCCCGAGCCTCGTCTGCGCCGGAGAACCACGGCAGCTTCCGAGCCCGCTGAGACTGGATTCCGTGTAGGCGGAATCCGGGCCAAGATACCCGTATGAACCGACGCGCACTTCTCATCGCGGCGCTGCTTGCCGCTCTCGGCGCAGTGCTGCTCGTGATCTATCTGCAGCGATTCGAACAGCAGGCTTCCGGCGGCGAGCGCGTGCACGTGCTCATGGCGATCAAGCCCATCAAGGCCGGGGAAGTCATCAAGGACGACATGCTGGCGGTGCGCGATATCCCGCTTGCCTACGTGGAGGACCGCGCCGTCCGCGAGTCCGAGCGTCCCAAGGTGGTCGGTCTCAGGGTGGGGAACAAGGTGCAGGCACAGGAGACGCTGTTCTGGACGGACCTGGCGATCGCCTCCGACGAGCAGCGCGATCTGAGCTCGCTGGTGCAGCCGGGCAGCCGCGCGGTCTTCGTCCGCGCGAAGAATGGTGACAAGACCTTCGCGCTGATCCGTCCGGGCGACTACGTCGACGTGATCGGCAACCTGCCGTCCGACACGGGCAACACGAACCAGGCCGTCGTGCTGCTGCAGCGCGTGCTGGTACTGGCGGTGGGCCTCGAGACCGCGGCGCAGAGTGCGCTCGACAAGAGCGGCCAGAAGGACCCGGCGAGCCGCGACATGGTGCTGACGCTCAGCGTCGGCCTGCAGCAGGCGCAGTTGCTCTCGCTGGCCGCGAAAAAAGGCGCTTTGACGGTGGCCTTGCGGAACCCCGACGATCAGCGGATCGTCCAGGGTATTCCGGACATGTCGTCCACTGCGCTGACGAACGAGGAGATCCGGCAGAAGGTCCAGAAGGTACGCCGGGGGCCGGTGCGCCTGGAGAGTAATGAATGATGCGGCGGTTTTTCGCACTTCTGGGGATTGGACTTGCACTGGCGTCGTCCAACGCCTGGGCGCAGGGCAAGGGGAAGGACGACGTCGAGGATCTGGACAGCTCGTCGCAGGCTGAAAAGGAGCTGAACCTCGTCGTCGGAGAGAACAAGACCATCAGTGCGCTCGGCGTGAAGAACTACTCCGAAGGCGCGCACGGCATCGCCGAGATCAAGCTCACCACCGACGGGTCGAAATTCGTCATCGTCGGGCGGAAGCCCGGCACGACGTCCCTGCTCCTGATCAACAAGGACGGTACCCAGAAAAAGTGGGTGATCAACGTCTTCACGCGTTCTCCGGATGCGGTGAAGCGCGAGGTGGAGCAACTCCTGCAGGAGACGCCTGGCGTCCGCGTCCGGCGCGTGGGCTCGCGCTTCTTCATCGAGGGCGGAGTAGCGACCAAGGCCGACGCCGAGCGCATCCGGCGCATCGCCGCGCTGTATCCGGGCCAGGTCGAGTCACTCGTCGTGGCTGGCTCGGGCGCAGCCGATCGCAAGATCAACATCCGCGTGGACTTCTTCTTCGTCCAGTACGACAAGAGCTCGGGCTACGCGGTGGGCATCGACTTTCCCGGGCGCTACGGCGGCGAGGTCATCCAGAGCCGCTTCGGGTACGATTTCGCGGCGCAGACCTCGGAAGCGACGGCTGCCGTCGTCAACCAGCCCCTTCCGGCCCTCGACCTCGCCCAGCGCAAGGGTTGGGCCAAGGTGCTGAAGCAATCTACCGTCATCACGGTCAACGGCACCAAGGCCACGTTCGAGAACGGCGGAGAGCAGAACTTCCCCATCACGGCGGGTCTGACGGCGAGCATCCAGCAGATCAGCTTCGGTACGAAGGTCACGGTGCTGCCACGCCTCGACCCGAAGACGGGCGACATCGAGGTGCAGGTCGACGCGGACGTGGCCGACCTGACGCCGGCTGTCTCGGGCACCCCGCTGCCTGGACGCAACACGTCCAAGCTGGACACGCTGGTCCGGCTCAAGCTCGGTCAGTCGCTGGTGCTCTCGGGCATTCGGACCCAGTCGCGCCAGCACAGCATCTCCGGGTTGCCGCTCCTCAGCCAGATCCCGGTCCTGGGCGTGTTCTTCGGGACGCACCGTGACTCGGCGGAAGACATCGAAGGGGCCGTCTTCATCATTCCCACGGCGGTCGAGTCGGTGCCCAAGCCCGCCATCGAGATGGTCAACAATGCCCTCTCCCAGTACGAGGAGTATTCGGGAGACGTTGATGAAATCAACGCCTACGACAAGCGCCCGGACGCGTGGCGCAAGAAACCCTAGACGCTAGGATTTGAGCCTGGACCTCGACATCGTTATCGAATCGGATGACGGCGGGCGGCGCGCGGAGCGGCTCAGGGCCGACGGCCCACTGACGATCGGGCGTGACGTGACCAGTGTCCTGCGTCTCGAAAGCGACCTCGTTTCGCGGCATCACGCCGTGATCCAGGTCGGGGCGGCGTCCATGCGTATCGAGGACCGCTCCACCAACGGCACGCTGGCCGGCGGACAGCTGCTCAGGAAGAACGCCGTGGATGTGCCCTTCGGCACTCCCGTCGTCGTCGGCAACTTCACCCTCCACATCCAGCCCGCCGGGGCCTATCAGCAGGCCCGTCCCGCTCCGCAGCCTGCGCCCGCGGGTCCGCATCCGCCGCCGGGCGGCGTGGTGCGTCCGACGCTCAGGCCAGAGGCCGCTCCAGCGCCAACGCGCGCTCCCGCGGGGCCTCGTCCCGCGCCGGGGCATGCGCCGCCTCCGCGCTACGCGCCACCTGCGGCGAAGGCTCCCCCGCCTGGTTACGCGCCGGCCGCGCCCGCGCACGCTCCGGAAGCGTCGGCTTCCGACGCACACAACGAACCGCGCGGTGCGGCCGGGAAGCGGCGTGCCGCCAACATCGAGGTGCGCCGCGAGATCCATCGGCTGCTGCTCGAGCACCTCGACCTGGCCACGATGAACCCCGCGAACTTCGACGATCCGTCGATGCGTCCGAAGGTGCTGGCGGCACTGCGCCGCATCGTGGACATGCTCGGCCCGCGCATCCCACAAACGGTGGATCACGCGCGCCTGGTCGGCGAGCTGGCGGACGAGGCGCTCGGCCTTGGGCCGCTCGAGCGCTTCATCGCCGACGCGTCGATCTCGGAGATCATGGTGATCGACGCGGACACCATCTACGTGGAGAAGAACGGGAAAATCATCCTGACCGATGCCTGCTTCACGGACGACGAGCGCGTGCGCGCCGTCATCGAACGCATCGTCACCCCTCTGGGCCGCCGCATCGACGAATCGTCGCCGCTCGTCGACGCGCGCCTGAAGGACGGCTCGCGCGTCAACGCCGTCATCAAGCCGATCGCTCTGAGGGGCTCGTGCATCACGATCCGGAAGTTTGCCAGGACGCCGCTCACGCTGGACCGTCTGTACGGCTTCGGCGCCCTGAACGAGAGCATGGGGCGCTTTCTCAGCCGCAGCGTGATTGCGAAAAAGAATATCGTCATCTCGGGCGGCACGGGCAGCGGCAAGACGACGCTGCTCAACATCCTTTCCGGCTCGATCCCCGAGGACGAGCGCATCGTCACCATCGAGGACGCCGCGGAGCTGCAGCTCGTCCAGCCGCACGTCGTGTCCATGGAGACGCGGCCCGCCAACATGGAGGGCAAGGGCGAGTACAGCATTCGTGACTTGCTCAAGAACGCGATGCGCATGCGCCCCGATCGCATCGTGGTCGGCGAGTGCCGTGGCGGCGAAGCGCTGGACATGCTGCAGGCGATGAACACCGGCCACGATGGCTCGCTCACCACGACGCACGCCAACTCGCCGGAAGAAGCGATCACGCGCCTGGAGACCCTGGCTCTGATGGCGGGAGTCGAGCTGCCGGCGCGGGCGATCCGGGAGCAGATCGCCACCAGCGTGCACCTGATCGTGCAGCAGACGCGGTTTTCCGACGGCAGCCGGCGCGTGACTGCCATCAGCGAGGTTGTCGGCATCGACGAGGAAGGGCAGATCGAGCTCCTGCCGCTGTTCAGGTTCGTGCGGACGGGCACCGGACCCAAGAACAAGGTCATCGGTGACTTCCGCGCGACCGGCTACCTGCCGTCTTTCCTGAACGACTTCATTGTGATGGGCCTCGTGCACCGAGGGGAGCCGTACCTCTAGGGGTGATGCGATGGCTCTAGACGACACGCTGCTGAAGTGGGGCGGATTCGGTCTCGTCACCGCTGCGCTGTTCGTGTTGTCGATCGGCATCGTCGCCACGCCGCAGGGCATGGTGATGCGCTACTGGGCGCGTTACTGCCTGTTCCTCGAGCGGAAGCTCCGCTCGATGTTCATCTTCACGCCGGGGCGCCACATCGCGATCGGTCAGCTCGTTGCCGCGTTCGCGGTGTTGGTGATCCAGATGGCGGTCGGCCTGCCCTTCTGGGGGCTCTGGCTCCTGCTGGTGGTCGGCGGACCGCCGTACTACATCGAGCGCAAGCGCCAGAAGCGCGTCGAGGCCATCGAAGACCAGCTCGACGGCTTCCTGATGGCGCTGGCGAACGCGCTCAAAGCAACCCCGAGCATTGCGAACGCCTTCATCTCGGTACAGCAGCTCTTGCCTTCGCCGCTCAACGAGGAAGTCGGGCTCGCCACCAAGGAGATGCGCGTGGGCAGCACGCTCGACCAGGCCCTGCTCAACATGGCCGGTCGGGTCGGAAGCCGGCAGCTCGACTCGGCCCTCTCGGCCGTGTTGATCGGCCGGCAGATCGGCGGCGATCTGCCGCGCGTCCTCGATACCACGTCGAGCACGATCCGCGAGATGGCGCGGCTGGAAGGCGTGGTCAGCTCGAAGACTGCGGAAGGCAAGGCCCAGGCCTGGGTGCTGGCCGTGTTCCCGTTCGCGCTGGTCTTCGGCATCAACGCGCTCAGTCCGGGGTACTTCGACCCGCTGACCAACTCGGTCATCGGCTGGGGTCTCTCGCTCCTGGCGGGCACCTTCTGGGGTGCGTCGCTGCTCGTGGCACGCAAGGTTCTGGCGGTGGATCTGTGACCTTGAACTACGAGTCCCTGCGCTACGTCTTCATCGGCGCCACCAGTCTGGCCGTGTTCGCCGCGATCTACGCCATGGCGAGCGCGCCGTCGCGCATCGCCAGTCGGCTCGGTATGCGCGGGCTCAAGCGCCAGAGGGCGCTGGAGAACAACCCCGCGTGGCAGCAGATCGAGCCGCTGGTGCGCTGGCTGGGGGTGCGCGTCAGCGGGATCCTGAGCGAGAATTTCCGCGAGCGCGCTTCGAAGCAGCTCGCGCTGGCCGGCGACTTCCTCGGCATCACGCCCGACGAGTACGTTGCCTTGAGCATCCTCTCGTTCCTCGGCGGCATGCTGTTCGGGGCGGTGGCAGGACAGCTCAGCGGCATGGGCACCACCATGTTCATCATCGTCGGCCCGGTCGGCGCGGCCTTGCCCTATCTCGCGGTCTCGGGGGAGGCGGACCGTCGGCTCCGGCAGATCAACCGCGGCCTGCCGTACGTGATCGACCTCCTGGCCCTGGCGATGAGCGCCGGGCAGGACTTCCCTGGCGCGATCCGCCAGGTTGTCGAGAAGTCGAGCGACGCCAACGACGCGCTGGTCGAGGAGCTCGGACGCATGTTGCAGGAGCTTGGCCTCGGCAAGACCCGCAAGCAGGTGCTGATGGCGTTCAACGACCGGGCGCCGCTCGAGTCGGTGGCCGAGTTCGTCAACGCCGTCGTGCAGGCCGAGGAGCGCGGCAATCCGGTGGCCGAGGTGCTGCAGATCCAGGCTAGCGTGTCGCGCGTGCGGCGGTCGGTGAAGGCGGAGGATGCCGCCGCGAAAGCCGGGGTCGCGATGGTGGGGCCTCTTTTCCTGCTGTTTTTCTGCATCATGCTACTCGTCATGGGGCCGATGGTGCTCAAGCTCGCCGCCGCTTGGCAGTAGGTGTTTCGATGCAAGGGCTCAAATTCAGGATCCAGCACGTCGACGGACGCACCGAGGAGGTGGCGATCGAAGGCGATCGTGCGCTCATCGGCAGCGGCGGGCACTGCGATATCCGCCTACCGGTGGATCAGGCCGCTCTGGAGAACATCGCGATCCAGGCCGTGTCCACCGGGCTCGTGGCCGAGGCTCGCAGCTTCCAGCCCGCACCGACCATCAACGAGTCGCCGTTTACCCGTACCCAGGTGATGCGAGACTCGGTGCTGGGCATCGGGCAGACCCGCATCTGGGTGGAGGCGGCCGAGCTCGGGCAGGCCGCCGGTGTCACGAAGAAGAAGCAGGAGAAGACCAGCCCCTTCACCTTGATCCTGGCCGCGGTGGCGGTGCCCCTCTCGCTGTACATCCTGCTCACCGGCAACGGGCCGAGCGGCACGCAGATAAAGCAGGTGAAGGCTCCGCCTCTCTGGAGCAAGCAGGTGCCGCGCTGCCCGCAGTCGTCGCCGGAGCAGGCGTTGGCACTGGCTCGCGATCGCGCGTCGCTCGCCGACGCCAAACGTGAGCGGCGTCCGTTCCACGTGCAGGACGGCGTCAAGGCGGTGCCGCTGTACGAGGAAGCGGCGGCCTGCTTCAAGGTGGCGCAGAAACCCAAGACCGCGGCGGCCTACGCTCGGTCGGCCAAGGATCTGAAGGCGGACGTGGCGGAAGACTACCGTACGCACCGCGTTCGCCTCGGGCACGCCATCAGCATCAAGGACTGGGCCACGGCACAGAAGGAAATCCGCGTGCTGCTCGCTTTCACCGAAGGGCAGCAGAACGCCTACGTCACCCATCTTTCCAACATGGATCGGCAGCTGAAGTTGAAGTTCGGGAGCAAGCGGTGACGCGGCGCTGGAGTTTCGTCGCTGTGTTGCTCGCCGCCGCGGCGGCTACCGCCTGTGTGCGGACGCCGGCGCAGCGCATCAAGGACGTGCAGCGCTCGGTCCAGGCGGACCGCCAACCGGACAAGCTCGTCGAGCGCGGCAAGCTCTTCGCGGCGCTCGGTGACGAGAACCGCGCCTCCCAGTACTTCTCGGCAGCGCTCGACAACGGCGCCGACACGAAGAAGGTGCTCCCGCTTCTCCTGCAGTCCTACATCGTGAGCAAGCGCTATCGTGTGGCGATCGACGTGGGCAAGAACTACCTGCAGAAAGATCCGGAGGATTATCACCTGCGCTATCTCGTCGGGACGCTGTACGCCGCGATCGGTGACACATCGGATGCCCGCACCCAGTTCGAACAGGTGCTCGTGACGAAACCGGAGCACGCCCAGGCCCACTATGCTCTGGCGGTGCTGCTCCGCGACTCGGACAACGACTGGGTCAAGGCCGACTACCACTTCCGCCAGTACCTCGAGCTCGCGCCCAGGGGCCCGCACGCCGAGGAAGCGCGGGCTTCACTGTTGAAGAAAGTGCCATGATCCCCCGAGAGGTCTACGAAGAGACCCTGCTCCAGTTCTTCGCTCCCATCCGTGTCTATCTGGACAATCCGGAGGTGAGCGAGATCATGATCAACGGGCCGTCGCAGGTCTTCATCGAGAAGGGCGGCCGTCTGGAGCTGACGGACGCGAAGTTCGAAGGCCGCGACGTACTCATCTCCGTCCTGCGCAATGTGGCGCAGTTCGTCGGCAAGTTCGCCGACGAGGAACGCCCCATTCTCGAGGCACGGCTACCCGACGGCTCGCGCGTCCAGGCCGTGCTGCCGCCGGCGGCTCCCGGCGGCCCCTACATCTCGATCCGTCGCTTCTTCAAGGAAACCCTGACCATCGAACGGCTGATGGGGTTCGGGGCTCTCACCGAGGACGCTGCGGCGGCACTCCAGGCTTTCGTCGTCGCGAAGCTGAACGTCATCATCGCCGGCGGAACGGGCAGCGGCAAGACGTCCATGCTCAATGCGCTGTCCTCCTACGTGCCCGAAGGCGAGCGGGTGGTGGTCATCGAGGACTCGCAGGAGGTCCAGCTGCAGCGGCAGCACGTGGTGCAGATGGAAGCGCGCCCGCCGGATCCGCATGGCAAGGGCGGTGTGAGCATCCGCGATCTGTTCAGGGCGACGCTGCGCATGCGGCCCGATCGCCTGGTGATCGGCGAGATCCGCGGGGGCGAGGCCCTCGACATCGTGCAGGCCATGACCAGCGGTCACGGCGGCTGCATGGGAACCCTGCACGCGACCTATCCCCGCGACACGCTGACCCGTCTCGAAACCATGTGCATGATGAGCGATATCGAGATGCCGCTCGTGGCCATGCGCTCGCAGATCGGTTCCGGAGTGAACCTGGTCGTCCAGGTGTCCCGCCTGCAGGACGGCTCGCGCAAGATCACCCACATCACCGAGGTGCTGGGCTTCGATCTCGAGGCCAGTCGCTACCAGCTGCAGGATATCTTCGTGCGGAATTACCAGGGAATGGGGCCCGGCGGCGAGATCGTGAGCGATCTGGCGCCGACGGGTATACTTCCCGAGTGCATGGAGCAACTCCGCGAGCACGGCGTCGAGCTGCCACGCGCCGTGTACGAGGCAGCCGAGCGGCGCAAGGCGTACGAGCGCGAACGTGAGCAATAATCTGCGTATCGAGGTCCGGGCCGGGGAAGCAGATCGGCGGCGCGTCGACTTCACACCAGGGACTCCCGTGGAGCCGTTCAGCGTGGGCACAGCCGCATCGTGGGCGGTCAGGGCGGACAGCATCGCCGACGTCCACGCCTATCTCTATTTCGACGGGACGACCCTGTTCGTTGCCAGTGTCCAGGGAGCGCCGGTCAGCATGGCCGGGCGCAGCGTCGGAGCCGACTGGGAGCCCGTCGAAGTTCCGATGAACATCCACGTCGGCGGCGCGAAGCTCGCCGTGCGTGGACCGACCTCGAATCGTGCGGGGCAGGAGGCTCCCAGGCGCCAGGCCGACGTGGCCGTCCCCGACGAGGACGAGAAGACCCACTTCCAGCCGGTACCGAACACGGTCCGTCGGGGCCCCAAGGGTGCGGCGTTGTCGCCGGGGCCGGCAGCGGGCAGCGCTCCCCCCTCGGCGCCGGAAAGTCCGCCCGACTCGGAGGCGACCGTCGTGCAGCGGCCCGACGACCTCCAGAAGCGGCTGAACGCCACGCGTCCCCAGCCTCCGGCTGCGGAATTCCCGCCGGAAAGCGAGCGGACCCGCTTTGCTCCCGTACAGGCGCGGGCTCCCGCTCAGCCCGCACCGGCTGCCGGACAGCCTGCGGCCAACGCTGCGATGGCTGTGCTCCCGTCTCCCTCCTCGAGCAGCCCGGAGCCGGCCACCCGCCGCGCGCCCTTCGGCCCTGCAGGTACGCCGATGGCTCCGGGCGCGTCGATGGCGCCGGGCTTCGTCGTCCAGCATGGCCAGGCGCCGCCTGCCGCACCTGCGCCCGGGCAGCAGGTCCAGCCCGGCGGCGGTTCCCTGCAGAAGCTCAAGGCCCAGGGGCTGAAGGCCTGGCGGGAGGCATCGTTCCCGCAAAAGGCCATCCTGGTGCTGCTTCCGCCCGCGTTTATCGCGATGTTCAGCCTGATGGGTGGGCAACCCGAGCAGACGTCGGGCACAGCGCCGTCGGCGAGTGCTGCCTCCGCCAAGTCCGTCGCAGCCCAGGCGTCGGGCCCGCCCAGCGCGGTTTCCGCCAAGCCGCGTTCCCCGGTGGCCCCGTCTGCGGTCGCGTCCGCCACGCCCAGCTCAACCGCGCCCGCGGCGCCGCGCGCCAAGGCCCAGAAGGCCGGCTCCCACGCAGGCAAGAGCCAGGAACGGCTGGCAGTGGACGCGGTCATGGAAGGTAACTATGCGGAAGCAATGAAGAAATACCAGGCGCTGGCCGCCGCGCACCCTGACCAGCCCGTGTTCAAGAAGGCCGTCCAGATCCTCGAGGCCAAGATCGCCGGGGAGTAGTCCGGGGCCAGGCCCGGAACCCCGCGGGGCGGCCGAAGCGGAGTCCCCGGAAACCTTCCCTTGACATGAACTGCCCCACGGCTACCCTCCCGTTCCCCCAAAACAGGGCACCTCCCACATTTCCGCGATCCCATGCCGACGATCCAGCAGCTCATCCGCTCAGGCCGACGCGCCATCAAGGTAAAAACGGCGTCTCCCGCGCTCCGCGCCTGCCCGCAGAAGCGCGGTGTATGCGTGCGCGTGTACACAACCACACCGAAGAAGCCGAACTCCGCTCTTCGCAAAATGTGCCGTGTGCGTCTCACCAACGGCATGGAGGTCACGAGCTACATCCCGGGTGAAGGTCACAACCTTCAGGAGCACAGCGTTGTGCTCATCCGTGGCGGTCGCGTGAAGGACCTCCCCGGTGTCCGCTATCACGTTGTGCGCGGCACGCTCGACGCCTCTGGCGCCGCAGGGCCTAGCAGCACCAACAAGGCCAACCGGAACCGCAAGCGTTCCAAGTACGGCGTCAAGCGCCCCAAGCAGTAAGAGGAAACAGCGATGCCCCGCAGGCGCGACGTTCCCAAGCGGAAGATCACCCCCGACCCGAAGTACAAGGACAAGCTGGTGGCGAAGTTCACCAACTCCTTGATGCTCGACGGCAAGAAATCCGTCGCCGAGGGTATCCTCTACGGCGCATTCGACATCATCAACCAGCGCTTCAAGGAAGACCCGCTCGAGGTGTTCCGCAGGGCTCTCGACAACGTGAAGCCGAAGCTCGAGGTCAAGAGCCGGCGCGTCGGCGGTGCCACGTACCAGGTGCCCGTCGAGGTCCGCCCGGAGCGGCGGGTCGCGCTCGGCATGCGTTGGCTCGTGCAGTACTCGCGCAACCGCGGTGAAAAGACGATGCGGGAGCGCCTCGCTGCCGAGCTCGTCGACGCGGCGCAGCTGCGCGGGAACGCGGTGAAGAAGAAGGACGACACGCACAAGATGGCCGACGCGAACAAGGCGTTCGCCCACTACCGTTGGTAGCAGCGGCATCTCGTCGATTTTTTCAACGGGACCAAGCAGCACGGAGTCAACCAGGACAGCAATGCTGGCGACGACATAGGATCGGGTTACGCGAAAGGCGCCTCTGGCGTCCCGTCGACAAGACGGTTCGACGTACCCCGACACCCCTTCCGGAATGAAGAAGCCCCCGAAAACGACGGGGAGCTGGAAGCCGGAGGGGGTTTCGTCTGTGACGCCCCCGAACAGGACCTTTCCGGAAATCAAGAGACCAACATGGCCCGTGAAATTCCACTCGAGCGCACCCGCAACATCGGCATCATGGCCCACATCGATGCCGGCAAGACGACGGTAACCGAGCGCGTCCTCTTCTACACCGGCATCACGCACAAGATCGGCGAGGTGCACGAAGGCGCCGCCACCATGGACTGGATGGCGCAGGAGCAGGAGCGCGGCATCACGATCACGAGTGCCGCGACCAACTGCTTCTGGACGCCCGAATCCGGCCCCTACGAGGGGAAGAAGAACCGCATCAACATCATCGACACGCCCGGCCACGTCGACTTCACGATCGAGGTCGAGCGCAGCTTGCGCGTGCTCGACGGTGCGGTGGCGGTGTTCGACGGCGGCAACGGCGTCGAGCCGCAGAGCGAGACGGTCTGGCGCCAGGCCGACCGCTACAACGTGCCGCGCATCGCGTTCGTCAACAAGATGGACAAGCTCGGCGCGGACTTCCAGATGAACCTGGACTCGATGAGGGAGCGCCTCGGCTGCATCCCGGTGCCGATCCAGTGGCCGGTGGGGCAGGAGGGTCAGCTTCGCGGCATGGTCGACCTGATCCAGATGAAGGCGGCCATCTTCGACAACGAGTCGCTCGGCGCGCGCTTCGAGTGGCAGGACATCCCGGCCGACATGACCGACAAGTGCCACGAGCTGCGCGAGCAGCTGATCGAGGCCTGTGCGGATGTCGACGATCACATCATGGAGAGGTTCCTCGAGGGCGACCTCGACAGCGTCACCGAGGAGCAGATCCACGCGGCGATCCGCAAGGCGGCCACGACCTTCAAGTTCGTGCCCGTTCTGTGCGGTTCCGCATTCAAGAACAAGGGCGTGCAGCTCCTGCTCGACGCCGTCGTCAACTACCTGCCCTCGCCGCTCGAGGTCCAGGCGGTGGAGGGCACGCTGCCCGACAACGACGAGAAGAAGGAGAGGCGCAAGGCCGACGACGACGCGCCGTTCGCCGCGCTCGCCTTCAAGATCGCCAACGACCCCTACGTCGGCAACCTGACGTTCTTCCGCGTCTACTCCGGAACGCTGAACAGCGGCACCAGCGTGCTGAACGCCACGCGCGGCAAGCGCGAGCGCATCGGCCGCATCCTGCGCATGCACGCGAACAAGCGCGAGGAGCTCAAGGAGTGCTTCGCGGGCAATATCTACGCCGCTGTCGGCCTTCGCGACACGCGCACGGGCGACACGCTGTGCGACGAGAAGGCGCCGATCGTGCTCGAGAAGATGACCTTCCCCGATCCGGTCATCTCGATCGCGATCGAGCCGAAGACGCAGGCGGACCTCGACAAGCTGGGAATCAGCCTGCAGAAGCTGGCCTACGAGGACCCTTCGTTCAGGACGTTCACGAACGAGGAAACGGGGCAGACGATCATCGCCGGCATGGGCGAGCTGCACCTCGAGATCATCGTCGACCGCCTCAAGCGCGAGTTCAAGGTCGAGGCGAACGTGGGCAAGCCCGAGGTGGCCTACCGCGAAGCCGTCGCCAAGGCGATCACCTCCGAGGCGAAGTTCGTCCGGCAGACGGGCGGTCACGGCCAGTATGGCCACGTGAAGATCGAGATGGAGCCTGGCGAGCGCGGTACCGGCTTCGTCTTCGAGAACGGAATTGTCGGCGGCATCATCCCCAAGGAGTTCATCCCCTCGGTGGAGAAGGGCATCCGCGAAGCGATGGGCCGCGGCGTGCTCGCCGGCTATCCGATGACCGACCTCAAGGTGAAGCTGATCTTCGGCAGCTACCACGAGGTGGACTCGTCGGGCCCGGCATTCGAGATCGCCGGTTCGATGGCGTTCCAGGATGGTGCGAAGAAAGCCGGCCTCCACATTCTGGAGCCGGTGATGGAGGTCGAGGTCGTGACGCCGGAAGCCAACATGGGCGACGTCATCGGCGACCTCAACTCCCGCCGCGGCCGTGTGCAGGGCATGCACCAGCGCGGCGCGATGCAGGTGATCGCGGCGGAGGTCCCGCTGGCCACGATGTTCGGCTACGCGACCGACCTCCGCAGCAAGACGCAGGGGCGCGCAACGTACACGATGCAGTTCGCCCACTACGAGCCCGTGCCCAGTTCTGTTCAGGAAGAGATCGTCGCGAAGGTCCGCGGCAGCTGAGAGAAGAGAGGATCCGATGGCCAAGGAGAAGTTCGTACGCTCGAAGCCCCACGTGAACGTGGGGACGATCGGTCACATCGACCACGGCAAGACGACGCTGACTGCGGCGCTGGTGAAGGTGCAGTCGAAGGCGGGTC
>Ga0114931_10002361_pt1 | contig 24019 bp, 24 predicted proteins | sample 2SBtaG_FD_89579 | JGI IMG/M metagenome (GOLD analysis project Ga0114931, IMG submission 89579) | Deep subsurface microbial communities from Kolumbo volcano to uncover new lineages of life (NeLLi) - 2SBTROV14_V59a metaG | ecosystem: Environmental > Aquatic > Marine > Volcanic | place: Kolumbo... | reverse complement strand
ATTGGGAACACGGGGACACTTTCTGTGTTCACACGCAACCGACGCGAAACGACTTACGTCGATTCCGACCCGAAAATATTTCAGAAAAAACTATTTTGAGGCATTACTGGGGAAGTTGGGCTAACCCATTTGCTTTGGGCTAGCGAAGTGCATTCTCGCTTGGCTGCCGAATCGATGCGAGAGTTTTTTTTGGCCGCGCAGCTGGTTTATGCAGCTTCTCGGCTGCTTGATGAGCCGTAGAGAGTGTTTTTGATCGCTGCGGCGATATCAGCCGAGGAGTCAGGTCGTGCTAAGGCGTGGATACTGTGGCTCATTTCTCGGCGAAGTTGTTCGTCGAGCATGAGAGGAGTCAGCTCGCGTGCCAGTGCTTTGTCGAGCATGTTGCGTTGAGACGATTCGTCGACCAGTCGGCAAGCTCCTGCGGCAGCAAACACTTTGGCATTTGCAATTTGCTGGTCATCGGTAGATTGGGGGTAAGGCACCAATACGGCAGGGACGCCTGCCAAGGCGAGTTCTGCCAAAGTTGTACCGCCCGATCGGCAGACGACCACGTCGCTGGCAAACAATACTGAGGCAATTTCGTCGATGAAGGTAACCGTCAGTGCATCGATTCCACACTGACGATATCGGTTTTCGGTTTCTTGGAGTTGCCCTTCGCCAGTCTGATGGATGATTTGCCAATCGGACAATGTTTCGCCCAGTTGCTTCAAGGCTTTGGGTACCGATTCGTTGAGCGACCTTGCCCCGCCTGCCCCGCCAATCACAACAAGACGCTTTTGCCGAGGAAAACGTTCGCCAGTGAGCGAAAGTTTGGCTGCTTCGAGCGAGCGTCCACTGCTGCTCATTCTTCGGCAAAGTTGCTCGAACGCAGGGCGAGCCGGATTGCCAGTAATCGCAACGGAGGCTTGGACATGCAAATGCGGCCGAACTTCTTCGAAACCGGCACAAACGAGCGCTGCCGCTTCCGATAGCCAGCGAGTAGTACGACTTGGCAGGGAGTTTTGTTCTAACAAGAGAAATGGAATCTCACGGTCGACTGCTGCGCGAACGACAGCGGTACTAGTGAAGCCGCCAAGCCCGACGACCAAATCGACGCCCCGCTCGCGAAGCATCCACCTCGCGGCACAGTAGCCGGCAACGTTGTCGGTGACAAAGCGGAGAGCCTGGATGGGGTTCTGAGGGACGGGCTGAGAGAGAATCGTGACATACTGGTAGCCAGCAGTGCGGGTGGCATGTTTTTCGCGTGCCCTGCCGGGGCCGGCAAATGTAATCTTCGATTGGGGAAGGCACTTGCGGAGGTGCTCGGCTACGGCGACGCCTGGAAAGAAGTATCCGGCTGCGCCTCCGCCGGCGAACAGAATATGGGGAGCAGCGGTCATCGATGAGGGCCTTCTTCAGAAATAATGACGAATGACGAAATACCCAATGACGAATGAATGCCGAAGCCCGAATGACGAGCGATTGACGTTTATTCCTTCGTCATTTCTGGATTCGTCATTTACCTTGTATCCGCTGAGACGCCAGGGCGACGTTAGCCATCGCCCCGGCGCTCAGCCATAAGCTTCATCGTGAAGCACTCGCGGAAGCAACTGACCCAGAAGTTGCTTTCAGCAAGCTAAATTGCTCCGACCCCAGGGAGGGCGGCGAGTCAGACCCCGCAATCCAACAAGCCAACGATGAAACTTCAGAATATTCCTTTTGTATTTGTATTATGTTGAATCTGTCGCTCAGGCGACGAGAGGAACGTTTAGAGAACTCTTTGAAAAGTGTTTGTCGAGCCAGAGTACCAGTCGGTTGCAGGTTTTCTGATCGACTCCCCAGAGCAGAACGGTGTCTCCTGGCGCCAGTTGATTGACCAATGCCTCGCAAGCTGATTTGACATCGCGGCAGACGACCACGCTGGCAAGATCGAGCCCCGCATCGCGGGCACCGATCGCGAGATCGCGGGCATGGGGTCCACAACTGACCACGGCTTGCGCGTCTCCCTTCTCGACAAGCGAACGACCGTTTTGTCGTCCAGGCGTCAAGGCCGAGGTGTTACACAAGACGACGCGTCGACCTGTTGCTCTGAAACCTTGCAGAATTTCTAGAGCAGCGGCCAACTCTTCAGTTTCTCGCCCATTGGCATGGACCAGGGAGACGCCGTTTACGGCTAAAACGCGAGCGGAAACCGCCTTAATGGAATCGATATTTGGATTTTTATCGAACTGCGTACTCTCGAAGAACGATTTATGGCGATTCGATTCAAGCATCAACGTGTCGGTCCAGTCCATAAGTTTTTTTCTTTTTCGTTTCGGTTAGTGTTTGGGGAACTATGCAGCCTTCTGTAGCCTTCTGTAGCAAATCAAGCAAACAACGAAACAGACGAGAGCTTTTCTCTGTTGATGTTAACACCTGGGCAAGCGACGTTGCCATCGGCGCTAACCCGAGACTGAGGCAAAGTACGAATGACGAAATACCCAATGACGAAACGAGAAGTGCTGCATTTCATGCAAAAACTCGCAGTTCTCACGTTGTGTTTTTTCGGATTTGGGTATTTTGGAATTCGTCATTTGCCTGCTTACGCTGCTAATCGGACGGTGACTTTATTTCGGGCGTATAAAAGTTGACGAGTGATCTCGGCGTCGCACTGCTGTGCGTCGACTTCGCCGAATGATTGGTGAGGAGCTGGCTGACTGCCAGCGATGACAACAACGTCGCCAGGCTCGGCTAAGGAAACTGCCCACGCGATAGCTTCCCCACGATCGGCAACGACTTCGACATGGGCTGCCGTCGATTTTTCGTATGTTGAGCTGTCGTCTTCCTCGGGCAGCGACCACGGGACGATCGCCAAATCAGCCAGACGACGCACGACACTCCCAACGGCATAGTCGAGAGACGCAAAGCCACTAGGTTTGTCGCCCAACACGCAGATAACGCGGCCGCGGGCTAACTGCCGAGCAGCGCGAAGGCTGGCACGCAGCGCCTCGGGCGTTTCGGCTGCGTCGACATAAACGGGGAATCCTTGTCCGCAATCCACGCGTTCCATACGGCTTGGCAAGCGGTCGACCGCTTCAATGCCAACTGCGATACGCTGCAGATCGATGCCATAGGACATCGAAATAGCAGCGGCTGCGAGACAATTGGAAATATGGTGTTCGCCAACAATCGAGCTCCGCACTGCGATCGATTCGCTCTCAGCCGAGATGATGAAGACCTGCTCGTTGGCATGTTGTTCGATAATTTTTGCGGTGATCTCCGCCTGATTGCCAAGGCCATAAGTCAACACGGGGCCCTGCAACTGGTCGAGCCAACCGAGGCAGACTGGGTCGTCGGCATTGAGAACGGTCACGCCAACGGGTGAAAGATAATCGAGAATGCGTCGCTTGAGGTTGCGGTAGTTTTCTTTGGTATTGTGCAAGTCGAGGTGGGCTTCGCCCACATTGGTTACGCAGACGGCGTCTAGTTCGATACCAGTCAATCGGCGCTGACATAGCGAGCGGCTGGAAACTTCGACCAACGCATGAGTGCAGCCAGCGGCTTCCATACGCGATAGTCTTGTCGCCCAAGCTTGCGCCGAAGGCGAGTCGCCAATGCCCTGGCTATGGCTCATGCCATCGTAGCAACTGAGGCTACTGAGCAGGCCGCAGTGTTTTCCGGCGTGGGCGAAAATCGAATCGAGCAAGGCGAAAGTGGTTGTTTTTCCTTGCGTGCCCGTTACGCCAACGGTAGGCAACGAGCGAGTCGGATAGCCGACCAGCGCCTGGCAAAGTTGGCCAAGGGCGATACGGCTGTCGGAGACCAAATAGGTCGGCACGTCGAAAACGGGGACCGGTTGTTCGCAGATAACGGCCACGGCACCATGAGAGACCGCTCGCTGGGCATGCTGATGGCCAGCGCCGGCTTGGCGGTCGGCGTCGCCGTCGGGTAGGGCAACAAAAACATCGCCTGGCTCAATCTGTCGCCAATCGGTGCTACAGGAAGAGGCCAACACGTCACCGATGCCGGTGCGTGTGTCTGATGGGAAGAGCCTATCGAGCGAAACCGCCGAGGACTGCTTGCTTGAGTGCAACATTCCAAGCCTCCTTGCTTGGTTGTCGGCGACGACTCTCAGTCATTGCGGGCGAGAGCGGCATCGACTTTGATTCACATGACGTAGGGAAATCCGTTTCCTTACGCAGACAGTTCTGGCAGGTAAGATTTCCTGGGTGAAACCATTTGCCAGAGCGTGGCGGATTCTGGCTGTTTGCGAAAAACGTGTCAAGGTGAGTTGTTGGGAGGCTGGCGGGCGGGCGAAACCGCTGGCTTCCGCCTGCGGCTAGCAAAGTTGGGTAGAATTGCGATCGCGTAAGGGCAACACGAACTAGACAGCGGGTGGGGCTGGGCGCAACAATGGGTGCTTCTTTTACGTTGCATTCACCCGCAGCTATCATTTCTACCCACCAAAGAAAACCGTGGCTGACGACGACTTTGACATCAGTAGCTTGGCGGCTTATCTGCACATGATGCCGGCGCAAATCGGCAAGCTAGCATATCGCGACAAACTTCCCGGCCGTCGGGTGGGAGGTCAGTGGCGATTTTCTCGGGCTGAAATCCATCACTGGTTGGAAGATCGCATTGGGGTCTCGGATGAAGAACAACTCGCGGCAATGGAAACCAATCTTCGACGGGCCAATTCTAGCGAACCTGAGGAGCTTTCGATCTCGGCGCTGCTGCCTATTGAGGCAGTGGCGATACCGTTTCATGCGAGAACGCGCAGCAGTGTCATTTCGGGAATAAGCGAATTGGCAGCAACGACGGGCATGCTGTGGGACCCGGGCAAGATGGCCGACGCAGTTGCCTCGCGCGAAGCGATGCAACCGACCGCACTCGACAGCGGGGTCGCACTTTTGCACCCGCGGCGGCCTCAAAGTTCGATCCTCGGCGAACCGATTCTCGCACTGGGTATTACTGGCCAAGGGATCCCATTTGGAGGATCGAGTGGTCTGACCGACGTTTTTTTTCTGATTGGGGCGACTAACGATCACGAGCATCTACAGATATTGGCGCGATTGAGCCGCATGATTAGCGACCTTGATTGGTTATCTCAGTTGCGCACGTCGGTCGACGCGATCGAAGCTCATCAACTTGTTGCTGTCCGCGACGACGCACTGGCAGAGTAAACTGTTTATCTTAATCTTAATCGGTCTTGTGTTTTTCTTCTTGGAAGATGCGAGCGAAAATAGATTAGGATTACGAGTAAGATTATGATGAAGAGAGACGAAAAAACGGCAGTGTTTGCTGCTCCGAATCCACGCATTGGTGTGCAAGTTTTAGCGGTTGGCGTTTGGCATGAAAAGGAGTTTGGAGTAGCTCAGGATCAAATCGCGGAGGCTGCTGCCTGGCAAGTGGCAGGCAACTTGGGTGATGCCGATGAATGCCTCCGAGTAGGAAAAACTATTCCGGAGTTGATTCTGCTCGCCCAGCCGTTGCCGGGCCAATACCGTCAGAATGATATCGACCGGCTGCAAAGTCTTGCTCCTTTGGCCCGAATTGTGATTGTGGCTGGTAGTTGGTGTGAAGGAGGTTTGCGAAGCGGGATTCAATTGTCGGGGGTGCTTCGTCTCTATTGGCATGAGTTTGCACACTGGTGGAAGTCGGCTCATGCGAGAGTCGAGGCGGGACTCTGTCCGCCTTGGTCTTTGCCGATAGACGATCTGCAGGCGGGTCGCTCGCTGCCAAGCTTCAGTGGAAGTCGAGCGACGATGGCGGACGCCTTGGTGGCCATCAACGCTAAGGATTTTTCTGTTTACGAAACACTTTCGGCCGCTCTTGAGCAGATTGGTGTGGCTACGATTTGGATCCAGCCAGGCCGAGAAGTTGAGCTCACAGAAAAAGTTTCTGCGGGAATCTGGGACGGCGGCCAGCTCGATCGAGAAGAACTTGAGAGACTCGCTAATTTTTGTGGCCAGATTCGTTCGCACGAGGGGGTGGTGGTTGCCTTGCTAGATTATCCCCGGGTCGAGCACTTCGCTCAATCGCAAGAGGCGGGTGCTGCGACCGTGTTTGGAAAGCCGTATGTTGTTGACGAATTGTTTGCGGCGTTGGGGTTGCTGTGAAACCGGGATTGGGGGGCGTGGTCGGGGACGACACGGCTCGCTTTGGTTTACCATTCTTGGAGCGTTGTGCGCATAATTTCGCGGCGCCAGCTGGGCTCGTGGACGGGCCAACAGCGCACGCCGTCGATGCCCGCCGGTAAATCTTGCCCGTAGTATCTGGCAGGCTTGGCGCGTTGATGGGCTGTTTTCCAGGTCTCGATTTCCGGTGAAGTGAGACGTGGTGGGCGAGCGACCACGTTGCTTTGGCGCCATTGCGGCAGACCTTGGCCGAAGAGCGTTACGATAACCGCCGGACGCATTTCGAGGAGTCGACGGGCGATGAGCTCGTGGCTTGCAGTCGCGTAAATCAGTTTCAGTTCGAGCAGGTCCCAATCGAGAGCATTTCCATCGGCAGCGAACCAATCGTGCGGAAGCAACAGACAACTGGCCAATTGGTTTGCCACGGTTTCTCGCCCGGATGTGGGGATGTCGACCAGCGAAACTCCTAATGCGGTAAACACGCGGTATGCGATGGATTCACCGACTTCATGGGCAACGGCCCAGTGGCGTCGCTCGGGACGGGGCTCGTCGGCTAGCAAAATCGTTCCCCGCCCTGCCCCGTTCGTCTGGCCAAGGCGGACAAAGCGGGCTCTCTGTTGCATGGTCGCATCGCGGGCAACCAGGAGATCTAGCCGCTCGGCGAGTAGGAGCGCGTCGACCGGTGGCGCGGTAATCAGGCATTCGGCCAAGACTTCGCGGGCACAGGCGTTGAGAGCAGCGGCAAATTGCTCGGATGGGATTTCGCTCAGCATGGTGGTTGCCTGCTTGCGTGGAGAGTGTACTTTTGTATACTACTCCGAATTGGCGTCTTTTGCAAGCGATAAATTCATGTGGTGGGGAGGTTCTTGGATGCAGTGTTTGGATACTGGTCGTACGACATGGCATATCACGTTCGGCACCTATGGCACACGACTCCACGGCAGCGAGCGTCCTACGGTTGACAAACAGCACAATCGACTTGGAACGCCATTCTTGCCTGCGGACGCGGCGAGGCAACGGCAAGCCCATAAGCGAATGAGCTTCACAGCGAGGCGATTCACGCAGCTCCAACGTTTGTTTATCGAGCAGCAGATAGGCCCGATCTGCGAACGGGGCGGTTTGGATTACCGTATTTGTGCCGCCGAGACCGATCATGTCCATCTCTTGTGCGATATCATTCCCGAAATCCACGGTGAAAAAGTTCGTCGGCTTGTGAAGCGATGGCTTGGACAAGCTCTCAGCGAGCAGTGGCCTTTGGTAAGGGGCGAACGTTGGTGGGCCGTGGGGGGGTCGAACAAGGCAGTTAGAGACGGGGCTTATTTGAACAACGCCTACCGATATATCTTGAATCAGAGGGCGACGGTTCCGGGCTCGGGTACGAGCCGGCTCGCTTAGCGAGCCCGGTCGTCCCCGACCCGGGTCCTTCTTCCCCCGTCGCCACCGCCACCGCAATGAGCTAGGATGGTTGGCTTGCGTTCTGCCACCGTGGGCGGGGACGCCACGGCTCGCTTTCCCCTTTATTTTCTATTGCTTGTGACTGAATCCAATACTACTGATAACCGTACTGCCGATGTCAAGGGCCGTTATGCCTTTGTCAGCCTGGGCTGCCCGAAAAACCTTGTCGATAGCGAGCGGATGCTCGGTATGTTGCAGTTGGATGGCTACGAGCTGGTCGACGACCCCGACGGGGCCGACTTTGCGGTGGTGAACACTTGTGGTTTTATCGAGCAGGCCCGTCAAGAATCGTTTGCTGTGATCGACGAAATGCTCGAACTGAAGAAGCAGGGCAATCTTCGCGGCGTGATCGTCTCGGGCTGTCTTGCCGAGCGGCAGCGGGAAGCGTTGCTGGTAGATCGTCCGGAAATCGATCATCTTGTCGGCGTTTTTGGCAGGGAAGAAGTGACGAAGGTAGCCGACCGATTGATTGGCGGTCTCGAAGAGCAGCGGACGGTTTTTCATCCGGCTCCGATACGTCCGCTTCCTGATACGTCGCGAATGCGAGTGACGCCGCGTCATTTTGCCTATCTGAAAATATCGGAAGGCTGCGATCGGCTTTGTACATTTTGTGCGATCCCCAAAATGCGTGGGAAACATGCGACCAAGCCGATGGAAGAAGTTTTGGCCGAGGCACAAGAATTGGCTGCCGATGGCGTGCGCGAGTTGGTGATTGTCGCCCAAGACACGACCTACTACGGTATGGACCTGTACGGCGAACCGCGATTGGCGGAATTGCTGCGGCAGCTCGAACAAGTGAAAGGGCTCGATTGGATTCGGCTGATGTATTTTTATCCGATGTATGTCAGCGATGAACTGATCGATGTTCTCGCGGCAAGCAAGCGGATCATTCCCTACCTCGACATGCCGTTGCAGCATGCCAACGATCAAATGCTGAAGCGGATGCAGCGGCGGGTGAACCGGGAAGATACCGAGGCTCTGCTGACGAAACTGCGAGAGCGGATCCCTAATCTGGTACTGCGGACGACGATGATTACTGGCTTTCCCGGCGAAACAGACGAACAGTTTGAGGAAGTGGTCGAATTCGTTCAGGAGCACAAGTTCGAGCGGCTCGGCGTGTTTACGTATTCATACGAACCGGATACGCCGGCGGCGAAGCTGCCCGATCAGATAACTGAGGCAGTGATGAACGCGCGACGCGACCGGCTGATGGCTGTTCAGCAAGAGATCGCATTTGCTTGGAACGACGCTCAGATTGGGCGGCAGGTCGACGTGCTGATCGACGCGGCGGTGGAGACAGAAGAGGGCGAGCCAGAGGCGTGGATCGGCCGCTCTTATGCCGATGCGCCTGATGTCGATGGAGCCATCTATGTCACAGGGCAAGGGGTCACAGGGCAAGGGGTCACAGGACAAGGGGGCACTGGGCTGGGACTCACACCGGGTGCGCTGGTACGATGTGAAATTGTGGCCCGTCAAGATTATGATCTAATTGGCGTGGCCTGCGACGCACCCCGATAGCACACGACCAGCCTAGCCTGCCATGCCAGAATCGACCGCACCTAAAAAAACGGGGCCGTTGCTCAACGTGCCCAATCAGCTGACCACGGCGCGAATAGTGCTTGCGGTGGTGATGTTCTTTTTTTTGGCGCACGGTTGGTACAAAACGAGCTTTGGGCTGTTTGTCGTGACCACGGGCACGGATTGGCTGGATGGGTATTGGGCTCGTAAGTATCACCAAATCACGCAATTGGGGCGAGTTCTCGATCCGTTTGCCGACAAACTTTTTATCTGCGGTGCTTTTATTTACCTAGCTGCGGTCCCCCGGTTGGAAACGGGTGACTCGCCTTCGGGGATCGCCACTTGGATGGCGGTCGTGATTACCGGCCGCGAATTGTTGGTCACTACGCTGCGAACGTTCGTCGAACAACGGGGCGGCGATTTTTCTGCAAAATGGATTGGCAAATGGAAAATGGCCCTGCAGTGCCTAGCGGCCGGTTGGAGCATGATTCAGCTTAGCTATGTCGACCCGCTGCAAGCAGCATGGCGGCAGGTGCCCCCGGCATGGATGGCGCAGGGTTTGATCGTCGTCGCATGGTCGGCGGTGTTGCTGACGATTTATTCTGGAATTATCTACATACGTGTCGCAGTGACGATACTGCGTCAGACCGATTGACTTTCAGTGCCAAAGAGCCCGATGCCAGAGTCCCTCAATCAATCTGCGCTCTTCGCCATGGCCATGGCATTTTTGCTGAGCTTGGGTGCTCTTTTTTTCCTTTTTCAACGGCATATCGATGACAGGCCGCTGCTGGCTTATCAACCGCGATGTCGTGTGCCTTGGGGGCCATTGGCGGCAATGATTCCGATGTTGTTTCTGCTGTTGTCTATCTTTGGGTCGAGAAAAGAAAATGTCAACGAGGCCGATTTCATTCTTTCGGGCTGGCTCAATTCCGCAGTGATGATAGGGTTCGTGGGGATGATCATGTTATTACTGACGGCGGCTGTCGGCGCCGATGCAGTCGACCTGGGACTCCCAACTTCTCATCGGCAACTTGCTCGCGACGTGAGTGCAGGAGTGCTAGCCTGCATCGCCGCGCTGATCCCGGTTTATCTGATTCAGTTTGCGCTGCAGGTTGTCTTGCAGCCGAAGCAGCAGCATCAGCTCATTGAGCAATTGATTGAGCACCACACGCCGCAAATGATGCTGGTAGGCGTCGTGAGTGCGGTCGTTGCCGCCCCTGTTTTTGAAGAATTTACTTTTCGGGTTTTGCTGCAGGGTTGGCTTGAGCGCAGGGAGGACGAGTTGATCGGGTACCGTGGCAGCGAACCGATGCACTCCGACACAGAATCGAGCACAGGCGTCGATGATCTCGCATTGGATTTTATCAGTTCTGTGAATCCCGCTCCCATTGAGCCGGTTCCAGGGAAACCGACGGGGTTCCAAGTGGAGGATCGACCGAAGCATGGTATAATCGCCGCTTTGCCCCATGGCTGGACGCCGATATTGATAAGCAGCCTTGCATTTGGGCTGGCGCATGTCGGGCACGGAGTCGCGCCGGTGCCGCTTGTGGTATTTGGGATCGTGCTGGGTTATCTTTACCAACGGACGCATCGGTTGGCGGCAAGTGTCGCTGCTCATATGTTTTTTAATGCCTATTCGATGGGGCTGCTGTGGTTGCAAATTGGCTAAGCCGCAAGCGGTACAACTTACCTTAGGAATGGATCAGAATTGGGAGGGTTCGCAAGAACCTTACCCCAAAGGGGTTTTATACCGTAGCCCAGGGTTGCGAACGAAGTGAGCTACCCTGGGCTATGGTGTGTAACTCCTTCGGAGTAGTTGAGTTACAACTCCTGCCGAATTTGGAACTACTGAAAGTTATTTTTGAGCCGGTCCCATACCTTCAACTTCTAATTTCTACTGTGAACATTTCTCGAAATCCTACACGTACGGTTCGAATTGGCTCGGTCACGATTGGCGGCGCTCAGCCGATCGCGGTGCAGAGCATGACTGCCACGTCGACGCAAGACATCGACGCCACGGCGGAGCAGATCAACGCGTTACATGCTGCGGGGGCCGATGTGGTACGGGTTGCGGTGGACAGCCGCCAGGATGCGGCTGCACTGGCCGAAATTCGCCGACAAACCGAAGCCAATCTTGTGGTGGACCTGCAAGAAAATTACCGATTGGCCGAGGTCGTTGCTCCTCATGTCGATAAGCTGCGCTACAATCCGGGCCATCTCTACCATCACGAGCGTGAAAAGTCGTGGCAAGAAAAGGTGCGTTACTTGGCTCAAATCGCCAGCGAACATGATTGTGCGATGCGCGTCGGCGTCAATTGCGGCAGTGTTGATCCCGACAAGCAGGCTCAATATGCCGCTGACGATTCGATTGGGCCGATTCTTGACAGTGCTTGGGACCACTGCCGAGCGCTCGATGAACTTGGCTTCACGCGTTATTGTGTCTCGCTGAAAGACTCGGATCCGCAGAAGGTGATCGAAGTAAATCGCCGGTTTGCCGACCGGCGTCCTGAGGTACCGCTGCATCTGGGGGTGACCGAAGCGGGCATGCCGCCAGACGGGATTATCAAAACTCGAATTGCGCTGGAGCAACTGATCAGCCGAGGCATCGGCGACACGATTCGTGTTTCGCTGACGGTTTCGAATCTCCGTAAGCCGGAAGAAATCGAAGCGGGGCGACAAATCCTTGATGACATTGCGAATGGCCGGGTCCGGTCGGTCGTCGATTATGGCCTTGATACGCTGAATATCATCAGTTGCCCAAGCTGTTCGCGAGTGGAGAACGAAGCTTTTATCGAATTGGCTGAACAAGTCAAGGAGATGACTCGCTATGCGGCTGAAGAGGCGATTACGATCGCCGTTATGGGATGCCGTGTGAATGGCCCCGGTGAGACCGACGATGCAGATCTTGGTCTGTGGTGTGGCCCGAAGCATGTGAATCTGAAGCGGGGTAGCGAATCGCTTGGGCAGTTTTCCTATAGTGAGATATTGCCTCGGTTGAGGAGTGAATTGGATGCTTTGATTTCTCGGGGGGGGTAAGATTTGTGGGCGGGGACGCCACGGCTCGCTGGTTTGGGGGTGCCTTGAATTGCTCTTCGGCGTTGAGCGAGTCGCCGTTAGAATGCTGCGGTGTTTATGCGACAAAACATGTTTTGGACGGCCTGCCTGGTGCTGAGCGTCTTGCTGGCCGGATGCCAATCGTGGCACCTCACAAAAAAATCGACGCCGTTTCAGTATCGTTTCGTTCGCGGGCAACTTGTGTTGCACAGCGATTTCCCGTTACCTGAGCAACACCGTTTGATCGAAGAGCTTGCGTTGCAACGTGAGCTGCTCAGCGAAAAGCTGGCGGTACCGCCTACCGATGAACCGATCCACATTTACCTGTTTGCCGACGAAACTTCGTATTACGATTTTCTGAATCTACGATTCCCGGGTTTCCCCGCACGGCGGGCAATTTTTGTGGAGACTGATGTCGAACTCTCGGTGTACGCCCATTGGGGCGATCACGTGGCAGAAGATCTACGGCATGAAGTCGCGCACGGTTACCTGCATGCGACGGTGCCCAACTTGCCGCTTTGGTTAGACGAAGGGTTGGCGGAGTATTTTGAGGTCGGGCGTGGCCGCGGGGGAGTCAATCGGCCGCATGTCGATTTGCTTGTCTCACAGGCGAATCTGGCGAACTGGCAGCCCGACTTGGCACGGCTGGAACGACTCACTTCCGCGGCCGAGATGACACAGCAGGATTATGCCGAGGCGTGGGCTTGGGTGCATTTTCTTTTGGAATCGGAAGATGGCAAGAAAAATCTGCTGCTGGATTACTTGGCTGACTTGCGGCAAGGTGCAGCTGGCGCGACGCTTAGTTCTCGAATTGAAAAGCGGTTGGCTCGGCCTAGGCTCGCGATGGCTGAACATGTAGAGCTTTTGCGTTAGACGAGCGGCGTCGGTTGTCGTTTGAAATTCGGACCGCGTGGCGGTCCGTCTATTTGGCTCGCCTTAGAGCAGGCTGTTGATGGTTCCTACGTAGAAGGAAAAGATTCGGAAGATCATCAACACGATCATTGCCGCCACGATGAGCCAAACTAAGTAGCCAGCTGCTTGGGCGAGGATAGAAATCGCGGTCGCGGCCCGTTCTTGGTATTCGACTGATTGGCGCTCCATGGTTTCGACCAGACGGCCACTCTCTTCTCCGACGTGAATACTGTCGAGCAAATCCACAGGAAAGACGCCTGTCGCGGTCAGCGCGGCGTGGAGGCTTTGCCCTTGCTCAATTCTCAGGGCAACGCCCTGCCCTTCGCTGGCGTAGTAGTCGTTACCGGTCGCATTGAGGGCAAGCGGCAATGCCCGGCGGAGGTCCATCGGAGTATCAAGCACGAGTTGCAGCGCCCAGGTGAATCGTGATAGGGCGAGGGTCTTTAGCGCATTTCCGATGACTGGGATTCGCAACGACATCCGCTGCAAAGACCGTGTCCAACCAACGCCTCGGCGGAACATTTCCAGTACCAGCAATAGGCCGATCCCAAGCACGATTAGGATGTTGACGTAAATCACTAACCCCCGCGTACCGATGAGCCCGAGGCCCAAAATATCGGCTTGCACTCCGTTGGGACCGGTGTTGATCGGTAGGATTCCCATGATCCAAATCATGAGACCGATGACGCCCAATGCCATGCCCAACTGCAATAGGGGCCACGCCAAGCGGCCCAAAAAATCTCGGCGTACTTTTAGAGTGCGTTCGTAGTGTGTTGCGAGTCGGCTGTAGGTTTTTTCGAGCCGGCCGCCGGTTTCGCCGACTTCCACCATCTGGCGAAAGAGCGGTGGGAAGAAATTGCCCGTAGTACGTAGGGCATCGGGTATCGATCGGCCGCCCGCCAGCTCCGCGGAGATTTGCGAAATTTTGCGTTGTTGCGATCTGGAGCCGCGCTCTGCTTCGGATTGCCAAATTTTGCGATCCTCGATCCCTGCACCGGTCGCGGTCGCCAATCGGTAGCACAATTGGGCAAGCGGCTTGAGGCGGATACGGGGAGAGAAAAGCATTAAGGTGGAGGGTGGAGGGTTAGAAACATATCAACAATTAAACATCCTACATCAAACATTCTTCAAATAGTGGCGTAAACTGAAACTTGTTGCCGTCGAACAGTCCCAAGTCGCTGAGCTTGAGCTGGGGGATCACCAGCAACGCCATGAACGAAAGGGTCATGTAGGGGGCTCGTAATTGCGAGCCCCATGATTTGACTGCCGTATCAAGCTGTTGGTAGGCGGCGGCAACCTCGGCACAGGTGCCGGTGGCCATGAGGCCTGCCACGGGTAGCGGCAAGACATGTTGCCGATTTTCTTCTAGGCACACGGCGCTGAGCCCACCGCCAGAGTCCATCACGGCATTGATGGCTGCAGCCAGGTCGTCGTCGTTGGTGCCGACTGCGATGACATTGTGGGAATCGTGTGCGACGCTTGATGCCATGGCACCGCGTTGGAAGCCGAAGTTTTTGATGAACGCAATCGCGGGCGGGGCGGATTGGTAGCGGTTGATGACGGTTATTTTGAGGATGTCGTTGCCGACATCGCTAACGAGACTGCCCTCGATGACTTTTGGTTCTGTGGAAATTCGACGGGTGATTAGCTGACCATCGAGTGCTTCGATTACTTGCAACGAGCCCGAATTTGCTTTTACTTTCAATTGGGCTGGTTCGATCGTGCTGGGAACAAACTGGTTGACGACCATCGGCTCGACCCGCGGAATCGTTGTCGCGCCCTGCTCGGCCACCAGACGGCCATCGATCCAAGTTCTGGAGAGATGGAACTCGTCGAGCGAGTTGACTTCGATAAAATCGGCAGGGTCGCCTACGCGTAGCTGCCCGACATCCAGGCCATAATGTTCGATCGGGTTGAGACATGCTGCCTGCAGGGCGTCGAAAACGTTGATGCCGTGGTCGACGGCGCGACGTACTAAGAGATTGATATGGCCAACCAGCAATTCGTCGGGATGTTTGTCATCGCTAAAGCATCGTCTGACGGGGGAACTCGCTGAGCAACGTATGCAATGCCTCGAAATTTCGAGCCGCAGAACCTTCGCGAATCGCGATCTTGCAGCCGGCAGCCAATTTATCGAGCGCCTCCTCTTTGGTAAAGCACTCGTGGTCGGTCGAAATGCCGGCAGCGAGGTATTGTGCTGCCTCTTTGCCACGTAAACCTGGAGCATGGCCATCGACTGGTTTGCCACGCCGTAGGGCGGCTTTGATTTTTGCCAAACATTCTTTGTCGCCGTTCAAGACGCCGGGAAATTCATCATCTCGCTAAGGTAGAGAATCTGAGGATCGTCGAGCAGTTGCTCGACCTGCTGGACCGTGATCGTCGCACCTGCCGACTCGAACGGAGTGGCAGGGACACAGGCAGGGGCGCCAAAGTAGAACTTAAAAGGCGACGGGGCGGCATTGTCTAGCATGTATTGTACGCCGGCCACTCCCAGCACGTTGCCGATTTCGTGGGGGTCGCTGACCGATGCTACCGTGCCGTGTAGGACAGCCGCCCGCGCAAACTCGCTCGGCACGAGCATCGAGCTTTCGACATGCACATGCGAGTCGATGAAACCGGGCAAAAGATAGGTCGACGGTTTTTCGTCGGCCGGCTGAATCGCTGCAATACGGCCCTCGGTGAGGCGGACTTCCGCAGGAAATATCCGCCGTGCGGCGATGTCTACCAAATTCCCAACAATACGCTGGTTGCCCACGCTGACTCTTTTCCTAGTGCTTTGACTACTCTTAGAATTAGGGTGACAAAGCACTAGGTCTTTTTCCTACCCCGACCACCGCGGCCACGACCTCGGCCCCGCGATGAGCCCTGTCGGCTGGGTGCTTTGCTGTGTAGCTCTAAGTTGCCTTCGATAATGGTACTCAGCGCTTCAGTCCAAGTTGGCATGTTGCGGTGACCGATGCTATCTCGGTGCGAGGACCCTCGGCCCTCGGCCAAATCGTTATCGCCGTAGGAAAGGGTTTCCATGGAATCGTCTGTCCTAGCAGGATTTTCTGCTGAAGAGGAACGGCGAGAGCGGCGGCGAGGGCGGCGACGGCGAGGTTTTTCGCCATCCTCCGAAGATTCTTTGCTTGCCGAATCTCCGTCGGCAGTATCTGCTCGACCTTCGCCATTCAGGGCGTCTTGCCCGTCTGCAGTCTCCTCGCTTGGCGTCTGCTCGGCCTCGGTTTTTCGTCCGCCGCGGCCTCGGCCACGGCGACGACGCGAACGTTTTCGTTTGGGACGCTGCAGCTTATCGTCTTCCGAATCGCCATTTTCTACGTTGTTGTCTTCGGAGTCGCTCGTCCTGAACTCAGGATCGACCGGGTCGACTACGCCCTCGGCGCTTTCGAGTGGCTTTTCCCTTACCCACTCTGTCGAGGGGATTGCTAAGGCGGACCCATCCGCATTGAATAGGGCATCGAAAGCATTTTTCGCCGCACTACCCGATATCCCTGGATCGCCCTCTTCACCTGTTTCCCCTACCTCCACAAAGTCGTCGGCATCTTCCTTCTTTTCCCAATCGCCTTCGCTCATGATCTGATCGACATCGCTTGGTAGCGGCGGTAGAGGGTCGGGAGAGTCTTGGTCGTCTTGTTCGGAAAAGCCAGCTTCGAGGCTGATGCCGTTGGCAAAGCTGTCGTCCTCACGCGGCGATTCTGAGCTGCGTGGAGCCTCCTCGGCTGAAATCGCTTCCGTTTCTGCAAGGGGCTCTCCCAAGGGCTCAGCCGCGATCTTAGGATCTACGGGTTTGGGCGGCGATGGCTCTGGCGATGGCTCGGGAGCTTCTAAGCCAAGCGAACTGGCCAAGGCGTTCCAATCGCTAGGAGAGTGTTGCGGAATCTCGGGCTCGTTTTCCTGGCCTGCAGGGTCCTCGGTAGGCGGTATCTCAACCGCGGGCGGCTGGCTCCGCTGGAAGGCCTCCGAACTTGGCTCTGCGCCGAGGTCTTGAGCCAGTTGATCCCAAGGAGATTTTTTTGGTTCGTGGTCGTCCATCAATAATCCGTAATCACAGAGCAGGAATCACCTAAAACATCAATGTACGGCATTGTCGCCGAATCGGGAAGGCACGCTCAACCGGTCTGGAACGGCGGTAGGGAGTTCAACCGTGGCTTCCGCCTGCGGCTAGTACGGCTTTGCCTATGTCGATCGTTCCGCAAAGTCGGGTTCTGCCGCCTTGTGAGCAAGGTTAGAATCTGCGGTGCGACTTCACAAATGCCTGCGACTTTATGGCGAATACCATGCAACACAAAGACCAGCCTCCCGAAGAATCTGGCCCCTGGGTCGAGGAGGTCGAGGTCCGTGGGCATATTATCGATAGCCTGATTCTGCCCAAGGTGCTCGACTGCATTACTGCTGGGGGGGGATCGTTTCGCATCAAGAACATCAATATTGGGCAAGATCGTACCGATCCGAGCTTTGCCGCGATTGATGTGTGTGCCGCGACCGACGAGACGTTGCAGCAGATTTTGGCCCAAATTGCCGATCATGGCGCTGTCGCCACCGCCAACCACGATTGCGAGCTCGTCGAAGCTGATCTCGATGGCGTTTTTCCCGAGGGTTTTTATAGCACCACGAATCAGCGGACTGAGATTCGTTTGGACAAGGAGTGGCACCCTGTCGCCGACCAAGAAATGGATTGCGGCATCAGCGTCGATCCAAAAACCTCGCTAGCACGCTGTGTGCCGATGTCGGACGTCGAGCATGGCATGCCTTTCGTGGTGGGGCATCTGGGCACACGGGTCTTTCCTCATCAGCGCGCGCAGCGGGATCATGCTTTTGGTTTTATGAATAGTTCGGTCTCGACCGAGAAGCCCAAAGGCGTCGTCATCCGTCAGATAGCTAGGCAACTCTTCGACAACCGGCGGGGAGAGGGGAAAAGTCTCTTGGTGGGCGGGCCGGCGATTGTGCATACGGGCAGTGGCAGTCTCGTCTCGGAACTTTTGCGCGATGGCTACCTCGACAAACTATTTGCTGGTAATGCGCTCGCCACCCACGACATCGAACAGGCGATCTTTGGCACGAGCTTGGGCGTGAACGTCGACGAGGGCAGTTTGGCCGATGCGGGACACGAACATCACTTGCGAGCGATCAATCGCATTCGCCGCGCCGGGTCGATTGCTGCAGCGGTGGAGAGCGGAGTCTTGCAGTCGGGCATCATGTACGAATGTGTAAAAAACGACGTCGAATTTCACTTAGCGGGCAGCATCCGTGATGATGGTCCGCTGCCCGATGTGGTGACCGATGCGTTGCAGAGCCAACGTCTGATGCGAGAAGGCATTCGCGATGTCACGTTTTGTCTGATGATCGCGACGACGCTGCACTCGATTGCCGTCGGCAATCTGCTGCCCGCTTGGGTGCAGGTGGTCTGCGTCGACATCAATCCTTCGACCGTCATCAAGCTGAGCGACCGGGGTAGTTTTCAGACCGTCGGTTTGGTGACCGATGTGGAACCCTTTTTGCGGGCGCTGCTTGTCGAGATACGACGGCTGGAAGGAATAGAATGACGAATGACCAATGACCATTGCATTTTTTCAATATAGGGCATTGGTCATTGGTTATTAAAACTGTAGTCAATACTCGGACCTGCGTATGCCAAAAACCCTTTCGCCTCAGATATTGATGTGCCCGCCAGATTTTTATGGTATCGAGTACGAAATCAATCCTTGGATGAGTACGCGTCGGCAGGTCGATCATGCACTGGCTGTCGACCAATGGCAAGGTTTGCGGCGGTTGCTCGTCGCTGCAGGTGCAGAGATCTCCGAAGTTTCGCCTGTCGCCGGCTTGCCAGATTTGGTTTTTACTGCCAATGCGGCAATCATTTTTCGCCAGGAAGCGGTGCTTGCTCGATTCAAACACGAGCAACGCCAAGGGGAAGAGTCCCAGTTTCGCAATTCGCTGGAAGGGCTGGGGTTTACGGTCGCCGATCCGCCGGGGGAGTTTGCATTTGAAGGTGCTGGCGACGCGCTATTTTGTGGCGAGACGCTGTTGGCCGGCTATCGGATGCGTAGCGACGCGAGCGGCCAGCAGCAAATCGGCGAGCAGTTGGGTGTGCGTGTCTTGCCACTCGAATTGGTCGACCCCTACTATTACCATCTCGATACTTGCTTCTGCCCGCTTGCACAGGATGCGGCGATTTACTTTCCAGCGGCCTTCGATGACTATGGCAGACGAGTTTTGGAAGAGAACGTCGAGCAACTGATCGCGGTCGAAGAAAGTGAAGCCCGTCGCTTTGCTTGCAATGCGGTGGTTGTAGGTCGCACGGTGATTACGAACTCTGGCTGCCCGGGGCTTCATGAGCAACTCCGCCAAGCGGGTTACACGCCGTTAGGCACTCCGCTGGGCGAGTTTGTGAAAGCGGGTGGGAGCGCGAAATGCTTGACGTTGCGGTTGGATGGTGAAGAAGCGGCGGGGTGGCGCTGTTTCCACCGAGACGGTGGGACTAGATAGGTCCACCGTCTCGGTGGAAAGAAATGTCAGTAGTTCCAAATTCGGCAGGAGTTGTAACTCAACTACTCCGAAGGAGTTACACGCCATAGCCCAGGGTTGCAAGCGCTAGCGAGCTACCCTGGGCTACGGTATAAAACCCCTTTGGGGTAAGGTGCTTGCGAACCCTCCCAATTTGTAACTACTGAATGTTCTTAATTGTCAGCGATGGGCGGCTTTTCTTTTGCGAGTGCGCTGATCTGCTTGAATTCTGCGGTGCCCGACTTGCCGCACCATTCGAACAGGGCCGACTCGGTGGTTGTCAGCAAAGCTCCCGATGCTTCCATTCTCCGTAGTGCCGTCTTGTGATCGATCGTAAAGCGTGCCCCCACGGCATCGACGGCAATCAGAACCTGAAAGCCAGTGGCCAGGAGATCGAGTACCGTTTGCTGGACGCACACATGAGTTTCGATGCCACAAACGAGCACGCGGTGAATGCCTGCTTCGCGCCAGGCCATAAAAACGCTGCCGCACTCGCCGCAGCTAAACGCGGTTTTGGCTGCTGCGGGCGAATCAAGCCGCTCAGCAAGCGGCGCAACGGTCGGTCCCAGCTTTTCGGGGTACTGCTCGGTGGCAAAGGTTTGGATCTGGAAAAGCTTGGCCGCGTCTAGCAGACGGCGGCAATTCCAAACAATCCGCTCGCCATCTGGCTCGAACGGAATAAAGGCCTCCTGAACATCGACCACTAGAAGCGCGGTATCGGTCGGGCACATCCGCTCGGGACTCCGTGGGAGGGCCTGGAGGCGAGCAGTTTCTTGGTTGGTAGGGGAGACGGCCATCGGTGATTACGGTAATGTGTTGTTTTTCCAGAATCGGTTCGTCTTCGAGCGTGCTATCTTTGCAGATTTCTACCCCCCTAGCCACCCGCCCCTTGGATGGCGAAAATGGCATCTCGCCTGTCACCAGCCTCTCCTAAAGAACCTAGCGCCGATGAAATTCCGCTCCACTACCATTCTTACGATCCGCCACAACGGCAAAGTAGCCATAGGCGGCGACGGGCAAGTCTCGATGGGCCAAACGGTCGTGAAGTCGGACGCGCTGAAAATCCGCCGGCTGATGGACGATCGGGTGCTGGTCGGCTTCGCGGGCGCGGCAGCCGATGCCTTTGCGCTGATGGAACGGCTGGAAGCGAAACTAAAAGATTATCCCGCCAACCTACCCCGCGCCGCCACGGAGCTTGCGAAGGATTGGCGTACCGACAGAGCGATGCGACGCTTGGAAGCCCTGGTTGCGGTGGTCAACGAAGAGCATACCTTTTTGGTTTCAGGAACAGGCGACGTGATCCAACCGAGCGATGGTATTTTAGGCATCGGTTCTGGTGGCAACTACGCGGTGGCGGCCGCTCGCGCGTTGGTTGCCCACAGTTCGCTCTCGGCGGCGGAAATCGTCCGCCAGTCGCTCGAAATCGCGGCCGACATTTGTGTGTATACCAATCGAAATCTCAATATTGAAGAACTCTGAACCGAAGAGAGCCTGTAGCATAGTGAAAAATCTGACACCAAAAGAAATCGTAGAACAACTTGATCGACACATCGTAGGTCAGGCCGATGCCAAACGGGCGGTCGCGATTGCGATCCGCAACCGATGGCGCCGTCAGCAGCTTGACGACGAGATGCGCAAAGAGGTTGCTCCCAAAAACATCCTCATGATTGGTCCCACGGGCGTCGGTAAAACCGAAATTGCCCGCCGGCTGGCCACCCTTACTGGGGCGCCCTTCATCAAAGTCGAAGCCTCGAAGTATACCGAAGTTGGCTACTACGGCCGCGACGTGGAAAGCATGATCCGCGAGTTGGTCGAAAATGCGATCGGGCTGGTTCGCGAGCGGGAACTTGCCAACGTGAAGGAAGAAGCCGAGCGGCGTGTGACCGAGCGGCTGGTCGATTTGTTGGCACCGGCGCCGGCGTCGTTCGATGTGGGCGTTGAGAGTGGCGACTCGCCGGAGCGTTATGAACGCACCCGCGAGAAAATGCGAGCCATGCTTGTGAATAAGGAGCTGGAGTCGCGGACCGTCGAAATTGCGATCGAGCAAAAAGTCCAAGCGATGGTCCTGCCCGGCATGGGGCCGGGAGGTGACCAAATGGATTTCGATATGCAGGGCATGCTCGAAAAATTTCTGCCAAAAAATGTCTCTCGACAGGAAATGACCGTCGAAGAAGCTCGCCGCGTACTTTTTGACCAAGAATGCGACGCGCTGATCAATCAGGAAAAAGTCAATTCGCTGGCAGTCGAATTGGCAGAAAACACCGGGATTATTTTTGTCGACGAAATCGACAAAGTGGTTGCCAGCGAAGGGGGACGGGGTGGCGATGTTTCGCGTCAGGGAGTGCAACGCGACCTGTTGCCGATTGTCGAAGGGACGACCGTGCAGACTCGCTATGGCTCGATTCACACCGACCATATCCTGTTTGTCGCGGCAGGTGCCTTTCACAGTTCAAAACCGAGCGACTTGATGCCGGAGTTGCAAGGTCGATTCCCGATTCGCGTGGAGCTCGACGACCTGACGAAAGACGATTTTATGCGGATCTTGTCAGAACCTCGCAATGCACTCACCAAGCAATATGTTGCTTTGATGGGCACCGAAGGGGTGACGGTCGAGTTTCAAGACGACGCGATCGAGAGCTTGGCCAGCTATGCCTTTCAAGTCAATCAATCGACGCAGAACATCGGTGCGCGGCGTTTGCACACGATTCTCGAACGGCTGTTGGAGGAGTTGAGCTTCGAAGCTCCCGAAATGAAAATGGGACGCGTGGAAGTCAATGCTGGCTATGTTCGCGAACGTCTGGAAGACATCGCAAAGGATGAAGATTTGAGTAAGTTTATTTTGTAAGGAGGCTGGCGTGATTCAAACTGACACGTTCAGATACTCGACCACACTGGCCGGCTCGGGAATTTGCAGTCCGTCCTCGCGGAGTCCTTCCAGATGCATGTCGATCGCGTCACGCAACATGGATTCGGTCTCAGCAACCGTCGCCCCGGTGGCAACACATCCCGGCAGGTCTGGGACATAACCAGCGTAATTCGATGACGCTTTTTCAATTACTACGGCATAGCGTTTCATGGGATAGGTCCTGCCTACTTTAGGCCTGCTTGCTTGAGGATGCTGTTGAGAGTCCCAGGTGGAATCTCATCTCTCTCTTTCCCGGCTACAGTAACTCGCCCCAGTTTCGTGGGATGTTTTAGTTGCCGGTGACTCCCGCGTGTAACTACTACGCTCCAGCCATCATTACGTAATAGCTTCAACACTTCCCTGATCTTCATCAATCTCAGTAGTTCCAAATTGGGAGGGTTCGCAAGAACCTTACCCCAAAGGGGTTTTGTACCGTAGCCCAGGGTTGCAAACGAAGTGAGCTACCCTGGGCTAGGAGCCTAGCAGATGTACCCTGAAAGGGTTCCGCATCTTCTGGCCTGTAAGTGGTTAACCCTTTCAGGGTAAACATTTTGTTTTTCTACGAACCCAGGGTAGCTCGCTAGCGCTTGCAACCCTGGGCTATGGTGTGTAACTCCTTCGGAGTAGTTGAGTTACAACTCCTGTCGAATTTGGAACTACTGAGTCCAGTCTACCACACTTCACGACGACTAGAAATAATAGAGCTGGATTTTGGCTATCCGTTGAGAAGTTTCAACAGCGGTTCCAGAGCCTCTGTGCTGGCAGTTACCAGAAACTCTCGCTGTGTGTGTCCAAGTACTTCGATCGTGATCGTAAGATGTTCCTGGGGCAGACAGTTGGTAACACGGTCGGCCCATTCGACGAAGGTGATGCCTGTGCCCTCAAAATATTCTTCGGGTCCCAGTTCGAGGAACTCGTCTTCGTCGCGTAGCCGATAGGCGTCGAAATGGTAGATCGGCAGTCGGCCGTCGCGGTATTCGTTTAGCAGCACGAAAGTCGGACTCGTCACGGTGCCCACTGGAGCGCCAAGTGCGAGGGCAACACTCTGAACTAGGCGAGTTTTTCCTGCTCCGAGCGTACCGATGAGTGATACCACGCTGCCGGCTGGTAAAACAGCGGCGAGCAATTTGCCCAAGCGATCGGTATCCTGCTCGCACTGGGCGAGAAAACGAAACTCGGTCATTTGTCGCCCTTATGCTCGTAGCCACTTGCAGCGAGCGGCACTCGCTCGCCAGCGGGATTTACTTGCCAGAGTCCTCGCGTTTCGATCAGTTCGCCAATTTTTGTAATCGGCACCTCAAGGGGTTGCCCGCCGAGAATCCGCGCTGCTTCCTGTTTGGGAACGGCTAACACCAATTCAAAATCTTCGCCATCGCCCAAAGCGTGCTCAACCGCCAGCCGCCCGTCTTTTTTGCTAAGCCGACGAGCGGCATCGGCAAGCGGAATCGCCGCCAAATCCAACACCGCCCCGGCGAGGCTCGCTTCAGCGAGCCGGGAAACATCGAGCGCTAACCCGTCAGAAACATCGATTGCAGCATGGAGCTCGTACCGCTCATGAAGCAGCAACGCCTCAGCT
>Ga0114931_10002360_pt1 | contig 24029 bp, 28 predicted proteins | sample 2SBtaG_FD_89579 | JGI IMG/M metagenome (GOLD analysis project Ga0114931, IMG submission 89579) | Deep subsurface microbial communities from Kolumbo volcano to uncover new lineages of life (NeLLi) - 2SBTROV14_V59a metaG | ecosystem: Environmental > Aquatic > Marine > Volcanic | place: Kolumbo... | reverse complement strand
TTACCCATTACTTTTGCATCTAGAGTACATTTTGTTGGTACGTTGAATAGGACTACTAGAGTTCCACCAAGTGAGACCATTGCTAGTTCGTATACGCCAGCACTGATGTGTACTGCTAGAATTGCAACAATCATTGTTATTGATAGCAATAATGCTGCTGGTCTTGTTCCAAGTCCAATCAATATCATGATTCCTCCAACTAGCTCGACTAATGCAACTACAACTGCAAAGAATCCTGCTGCTGGTATGCCTACGTTTGCAAAGAATGTGCTTGTTCCTTGCAGTCCAGTTATTTTTGAATAACCTTTTGCTATAAATAGTATTGCTAGTGCAATTCTAAGTGCAATCATGCCCCATGCTTTATTTTCGTCAAACCATTGACACATTTTTTTCATTTCCATTTTATCACCTTAATTTCGCTTTATTTTCTTCTTTTTAAATTGTTTTATTCTTACTAAAAGATGAAAACAATATTAACTATTGTTAAGTCCCATTTTTAAATTTTATGCTGTTTTTATAAAATTAAGCAAATAAAGTTTAAAAAAGATAATTTTACTACTAATTTTGCCTATTTTTCCTTATCTTAGAACTCACAATTAAGCGCACCAATAGTAATCTTTATAAACGAACTGCTTTTTCTCTGGAGGTATGGCAAAGCAAAAAGTAGAAGCACTAATCGAAGGCGGAAAAGCAACAGCTGCTCCACCTCTAGGACCTGCACTTGGACCATTAGGTGTAAATATAGGTCAGGTTATTGCAGAAATTAATAAGAAAACACAATCATTCAAAGGCATGCAAGTGCCTGTCACAGTTGAAGTAGATATGTCCACAAAGGCATTTGAGATTTCAATTGGAACACCTCCAGCTTCAGCCCTAATTAAACAAGAAGCAGGAGTAAAAAAAGGATCTGGTGTTCCACAATCAGAATTCATAGCAGACCTTATAATCGAGCAAGTCATGAAGATTGCAAAGATGAAAGAGGATGCACTGCTTGGAAAAGATCTTAAAGCAAAAGTTAAAGAGATTGTTGGAACCTGTAATTCAATGGGTGTTAAAGTTGAGGGAGTAAAAGCAACTGAAGCACTAAGAAGAATTGAAGCAGGAGAATTCGATAAACAAATATTATCAGGAAAAACAGAGTTATCAGCAGAAGAGAAAAAACATCTTGATGAAGAAAGAGAAGCAATGAAAGCTGAACTTGAGAAAAAACACGCAGAACAAGAAGAGAAAGCTAAGAAGATTATTGCTGAAATGGAAGGAAAAGATAGAAAGGATAAAGTTGCAAAGCTTGAAGAAGCAGAGATTCCATCAGTTGTAATAAATAAGCTATTGCCTGAAGATAAAGAAGCAAAACCAGCAGGAAATAATCCAGCTGAAAACAAGAAGTGATTAAAAATGGTCAAAAGAGTCGGAAGCATAAAAAGAAAGAGTAGACAAAAACTATCAAAATCAATACATGAAAAAGGTAAATTAAGAATTTCAAGTTTCCTACAAGTTTTTAAAGAAGGAGACAGAGTTGCTCTAAAAGCTGACTCAGGATACCAAAAAGGAATGTACTTCTTGAGATTTCATGGGAAAACAGGCATCGTTGTTGGAAAAACCGGCGAGTGCTATCAAGTTAAAATTAGAGATTTTACTAAGATGAAAACAGTTATTGCTCATCCAGTTCACTTAAGAAGGGTTGATTAAATCAACTTTGAACTCAAATAATTTTTATATTTCAAAAATCTAAAAGGTGTAAAACATGTCAAAGCCAGAAATATTGGAAAAAACTTCAATGAACGTTGTAGCATTAAAACACGAACTTGCAACTATTAAGAAACGTGATGGTGAACTAACTTTCAGAGGAAATAAAACCGAGGAATATCTAAACGACTTCTCAAAGCTTTCCAAGAAAAACGCTGAAGAACTAATAAAGAAGCTTAACGAACTTGGAATTACAAGGCTAAAAGACAATTACATTCATAAGATAATTGATATTATGCCTGCATCTGTTGCAGAGCTTAAAGTCATACTTCAAGGTTATACTTTGCAAGTAAGCAATGCTGACATGGAAAAAATTATGGGCGTTGTCAAAGAATATCTATAAAAGTTATTTTTGATTATCCAAAATCACATCTCAGGGTAATTTCAAAACATTTATAAATTAGGAGACTAAAATCTATTAGGGGAATGAAAAATGATGCGCAAGAAGGAAGACGAAGCAATAGTTTTAGACTTCTTGCCAAACGGCTATGCTTCTGATGCAAGACCAAGCCATATGAAAACCCCAATTGCCCAAGCTGTTGGCAAAGAAAACTTTACTCTTCTAGAACTTGTTCCTAAAAAAGGCGTATTTTTACAGCCTTTAGAGGATGTTTATATTGGTGATGCTAAGAGAGACAAAGTTCATCACATTAATGGCAAAATTGACTTCGAAAAACTTACACAAACTGCTAAGTCTGAACTTGAACATGCCGTAAAAGCCATGATAGATTCACATGAGAAGAAATTTGTTGATTTCTTCAATAATGCTCAGCCTCTAAGCACAAGAATGCACGTACTTGAATTACTTCCGGGTCTTGGAAAAAAGCATATGTGGCAAATTGTTGAAGAAAGACGTGGAGAACCATTTGTGGATTTTGAGGACTTGAGAAAACGTGTGAAACTTATGCCTGACCCAAAAAAAGTAGTTCAAAAAAGAATTATGAAAGAGATTATTGGGTCTGAAAAACACTTACTATTTGTTGACAAATGAGTTCAAAAATATCTATTCTAGTTGCATCTAAAAATCCTGTTAAATTGGAAGCTGCAAAAATTGGGTTTGAAAAAGTATTTGCAGCTGATGCGCATGTTGATGGTATAAGTGTCTCATCTGGTGTTTCTGATCAACCAATGTCTGATGAGGAAACTCTTAAGGGTGCAATAAACCGTGTTAATGCTGCATCAATGTCTGAGAATGCTAAAGACTATGATTTCTTTGTTGGTATGGAAGGTGGTATTGATAAACGTGATGGTCAACTAGAAACTTTTGCATGGATAACTATTAAGAAAAAAGATAATAAAGAATTGTTTGGGCGTGGAAGAACCTCTACTTTTGTTTTGCCGCCAAAAATTGCAGAACTTATTCATCAGGGTATGGAGCTTGGAGATGCTGATGATATTGTCTTTAATCATAAGAATTCTAAGCAAAAGAATGGGGCTGTTGGTATACTGACAGGTAATCTTATTACTCGTTCTTCATTTTATTCAGAAGCAGTTGTCATGGCGCTTATTCCTTTTATCAACGAGCATCTCTACTCAAACAAGTAAAAATAATCTTTATAACCTTCTTTTTTCATATCTTCTTTTGGTATGAATCTTAATGATGCTGAGTTTATGCAGAATCTTGGTTTACCATCTGGGCCATCATCAAATACATGTCCTAGATGTGATGTTTCACTTCTAACTTCAACTCTTGTTATTTCAAAGCTGGTATCTTTATTTTCTATTATTGAATCATTATTTATTGGCGCAGTGAAACTTGGCCAACCTGTTCCTGAAGAAAACTTTGTTGTTGATGAAAATAGTGGTTCACCTGATACTATATCTACATATATCCCTTCATGTTTTTCATTCCAGTAATCATTTAAGAATGCTGGTTCTGTGCCTTTTTCTTGTGTGACTCTGTATTGTAGTGGTGTTAATTTATCTTTTATTTCTGCATCTGTCATATTCATATTTTTTGTCCATACATTTGTTGATGTGTCTATTTCTTCTTCGTCTTCTTCACTAACATTATAATTTTTTCCTGCTTCATCTCCCCAAATATTTTCCAGCACTTTTTCTCTGCCTGAGCCTTTCTTGTAAAAATAATAGTTCAAAGCTCTTTTTTTGTAATAATCTTGATGTTCTTCTTCTGCATCATAAAATGGTTTTATTGGCAGTATTTGTGTAACTATTGGTTTGTCAAGTGTAGTTTGTACTTCTGCAGTTACTTTCTCTGCAATTGCTTTTTCTTCTTCTGTTTGATAAAATATTGCAGTTCTATATTCTGGACCTCTATCTACAAATTGTCCTCCATCATCTGTTGGATCTATTTGTCTGTAGAAGAATTTTACTAGTGATTCGTAACTTATGACACTTGAATTATATGTTACATTTATTGCTTCTAAGTGTTTTGTTTTCTTAGATGCAACAATGTTGTAGTGTGCATTCTCTTCGCTTCCACCAATGTAGCCTGATGTTGCTTCTATTACTCCACCTATTGGCTCTACTGCGGCTTCCATGCACCAAAAACATCCTCCTGCAAATACTGCATTCTTAATTACGTTTGTATTTTCTTCTTTCATTTTTTCTACTTGTTCTTGGGTTGCGTTTTCAAGAATATTTTTTTCAAGTTTCATTGAGGTATTTATGTTCTTATCCAATGTTTTGTTCATGACTTTATGTTCGTTATTTATTGTTTTATTTTCTTGTTCTATGTTTTGACAACCAGTTATTATAACTGCTAAAATAAGTATTGATGTAACAATCAGTTTAAATTTCATATAGAACTGTTTAGTGTGGGCTTTTTATATACTTTTTTCCAAGTATTACCCATATTCAACCCAGATTAAACTTTATTTTACTTAGAAGTATAAAATTATACTAAACCTTGTCTGCCTGAGCTTGTTTAAGAATGTCTTAGAACTGATTTTAATTTTTCTAAATTAAATAAAAATAAAAGAATTTGATGGATTTTGTCCATCTAATGACCTTTTTAGTGCCTTCTTCCCTTTGCTCTCAAACTTGGTCTGATTTTCTCTGCGCCAATACCTTTCTTATTTAGGCCTCTTGATTTTCTACCTGCGCTTGTCAGTCCTCTGAATGATTTTCCTTTTGAGAATAGAACCCATCCTAGCTTTTTATCATTAATAATGCTTGGGCTGTATTTATCTGCTATGATTACTTCATACCAGTAATATAATCCATCTTCTGCGACCTTGTAGCTGTTGATGATTTCGCAGTTTGTGTATTTTCTGCTTACTCTCTCTTCGCAAATTTGTTGATAGTTTTTGGCGACAATTTTCTTTCTTCTCATGTGTTTTGGTCTTCTTCCACTTGAGAATGATTCTCTCATTCTTCCGCCTTTAGAAACTCTTTGTCTAATGACCATTATGCCTTCTTTGGCTCTGTATCCTAAACTTCTTGCTCTGTCTATCCTTGTTGGTCGCTTAATCCTTATTGTTGAAGGCTCTCGTCTCCATTGAATAAGTCTTTGTTTGTTTAATTCCTTTAAAGAATCCTTTGGTCGCTTCCATAGCTCCCTTACTTGTTTGTATAATCCCATTTTTTGACCTCCGTTTGTCTGTTTGTTCTCTGTTTTTGTTATTTTTTTACGATTCAGGCAAGTCATACCCACATCTCGTAATAACTTTAAGAAACCAACATCCTTTTTTAAAGTTAATGCAATTTGTGCTTTGATTTATACTTTAAAAACAAAATATTTATAAGTTGTAACTTTTTAGTAGTTAAAATGGGGCAAATATACCTTATTGGAACAAGTCACTTTGACTTTAAAGGGGATGAAAGACTTGAAGGACTGCTAAGAAAAATAGAACCAAAAGCAATTAGTTGAAACTGCTGCAGAAGATGTGTGGATAAGTTTGAGATGAAATGATTTTTTTAAGCAACTCTTCTTTTGTATGTGTCGCCTTTTCTTGCTTTTATTATTCCTTCAAGAATTTCTTGTTTTAGATTGCTTGTTGGTTTTACAACTGTTGTGTTTTCAAATGCGGGATTTACCCATGTTGAGTAATGATCGCTTGATATTGCTATTATTTTTGGTGCTTTTGTATGTTCAATTTCTGATTGGTATATTTTTTTGACTTCTTCTGCTATGTCTGGTGAGTCAACTAATATGAAGTCTGGTCTTTTTTTGTCAATTCCTTGTGTTGATAAATATGCATCTTTTTCGTTAAGAGGTATAACTTCAACTAAATAGCCTTTTTTTGGCAGAAATCTTTTTGTGTGGATGCCATAGATTGGCTGTTCTGTTATTACTGCGACTGTTCCTTGATAATTGCTTAGTGTTGTTGTAATATTCATCAGTATACTTTTAGTTATACTAGTATATAAACTTTTTTATTTTTTATGTTTTTTTGGCTTAGTAATAAACTTTAAATACTAAATATTCTTTTCTAAGTATTATGACAAGAAAAAGTGATTGTATTCATTGTTAATAAACCACTTCTTAATAGCTCTTGCAATATAAAAACACAATTCTTAAAAACTAATCTATTTTCCAAATTAGAATTCACATGGTGGTATTGGTGCAATTTGGTAGCATGTGGGACTGTGGATCCTCCGATCCGGGTTCAAATCCCGGGTACTGCCCTTTTATTTTTAAAAGTAAGTGCCAAAAATCTTAAATTTTTGAGCACTGCCCTTTTATTTTCTGATTTTATTAATTTTAATCATCATCATTTCTAGTCAGCAATCTATTCTATATTCTCACATGCTGGCGGGAAGGTTTAAATCCTTTAGTCAGCGGAGTAAAAAAATGAATACGCAAAACATACAAAACTTAAATAACGAACAAGAACAAAAGCCTAAAGTAGTTTATTCTTCATTGGAAAGAACTGCAAAAGATATTCATTGTTGATTCTAAAGATGATTTTAGTTCTTTAACTGATAATCAAAAAGATTACCTTGTTTATTTAGTTACTAAGGATGTTAAGAGAGAATATAGTATAACTAAACGCGCCACACTTGCTTATTTTGTAATTTTAGAGTATTTTGGTAGCGGTAGCGATGAAACAAAGAAGGCTTTTGCTGATTACAAATATTTTTGTGATTCTAGCAAATGGATTGCATAGGTGAATAAAATGAAATTAGATGGAAAGAATCTCGATGTTGAGAAACTGAAAAAAATTGCAGAAGGAGAAAAAATAGAAATTGCAAATGAGTGTAGATTAAGAATAGAAAAAAGCAGAGATTTTGTTGAATATATGTTTAAGAACAAAATTCCTGCTTATGGTACAACAACTGGTATTGGTGAACTTGCTAAAGTCATCTTAAATCCACAAGAAGCAAGGAAACTTTCGACTTTTATGGTTTATAGTCACGCTTCAGGTTATGGTGAAGCTTTACCTGAAGATGTTGTCAGAGCAACTATTACCACAAGACTTAATGTATTGTGTAAAGGCGTTTCTGGTGTTAGGATTGAAGTAGTTGACTTTATCGCTAATATGCTCAATAAAGGAGTTATTCCAGTCATGTATCCTGCATCTGTTGGTGCTTGTGGTGATTTGGCACCTTTAGCGCAAGCTATGCTTGTTCCAATTGGTAAAGGTGAAGCTTTTTATAAAGGAAAACGAATGTCTGGGATTAAAGCTCTAGAAGCGGTAGGTCTAAAACCTATAGAGTATGAAATTAGAGATGGTTTGGCTGTAATTAATGGATCTCAACTAATTGCAGGTTTATCTTCACTGGAAGTTTTTGAATCAGAAAAACTAGTTAAAACTGCTGAGATTATTGCTTGTCTTTCATTTGAAGCATTAAAAGCAGTAACTATGGCTTTTGATGATGAAATTCTAAGACTCAGAGGATTTGAAGGTGGAATAAAGTCTGCTAGTAACATTCGAAAACTATTGGCAGGCTCAAAGATTTTAGAAAAGCAAGAAAGAATTCAAGATGCTTATAGTATTAGGTCCACTCCCCAAGTTCTGGGTTCTGTTAAGGATGCGGTTTCCTATGTCAAAAAACAGGTTGAGATAGAAATTAATGCTGGTGCAGATAATCCTTTGTTTGTTCCAAAAGATGATGTAAAATCAGGCGGAAGATATTTAGCAGGTGCTAATTTTCAAGGAACACCAATTGCCCTACCTCTTGAGATGCTTGGTCAAGGTATAACAACCATTGGAGTAATTTCTGAACGAAGACTTAATCGTTTAGTTAACGAAAATTTAAACGAAGGCCTTCCTGGTTTTTTAATTGAAGGAGCGGGAATGTTTACAGGTATAATGATTCCTCAATACACTGCTGCTTTTTTGGTTAATGAAAACCGTGTTCTTTGTACTCCTGCAGCTATTGGTTCAATTCCTACTGCGGCCGATCAAGAGGATTTTGTTAGCATGGGAACAAATACAGCTCTTAAGACTAAAAAAATAATTGACAATTGTTATGGTATTTTAGCAATTGAACTTTTGGCAGCAACTCAAGCAGTTGATCTTCGAATGAAGCAGGAAAACAAAGATATCTCTCCAGCCATGAGAGTGGTTTATGAACTTGTTAGAGAGAAAGTTTCTTTCTTATCCGAGGATAGACCTTTGTATCCGGACATTGAAGAAATAAAAAAGATTCTTCTTGATGATAAATTATTATCTAAAGTTGAATCAATTGTTGGAGGTCTAGAATAATTTTTTTATTAAGAACTCGAGGCAATACTTAGCGCTTCAACAAAAACTTTTTAGTTTTTGGGTTTCAAAAAGTTTCACTTTTTGTCATAGCACATCGATACAACAGAAATTAGAAATTTCTGGGTTCCAAAAAAATAAAGTTTTTTGTTACGACTCGAGTAGAGTTCTTAATTCAAAAACCGCGCCTAAGCGAAAGCCGTAATACGCATAAATAGATGATTTATGGTGCCAAAAAAGTTTTACTTTTTTGAGTACCTCGTCCTTTAGGGCAAGGATAGGCTTGAGTAGCGGTTTTTGTTATTTTTTTATTTTTAATAAACAGGTGATAAAAATGAATAATATAAATTTCAAAAAATCAGCACTATTGATAATTGATGCGCAAAATGATTATTGTTCAATGAAAGGAAAGATTGCTTTAAGTAGGGGTGAGGATGTAGAATCAATTCAGAAAACAATTAAGAAGCTTAATTCTTTCATCAAAAAATTTAGACAACTATCTTTGCCAATTATTTTTCTTCGTATGAATAAGGATAGAAACTTTGTTAACAAAAATTTGAGAAATAAACTAGAATTATCTAATCCTCCTTTATCAGATTCTCTTTGCGTTCCTGGAACGTTTGGTTTTGAATATTTTAAACTCAAGCCAAAAAGAGATGATTTTGAAATTGTGAAGTATTCTTACGATGCTTTTAGTAGCGATGAGTTGAAGTCTCTTTTGAAAAGTTTAAAAGTCAACACAGTTCTAATAACAGGTTTTTACTCTCAAGTATGCGTTGATGCAACAATTAAAGGTGCTTTTTCATTTGGTTATGATGTGGTTGTCATAAAGGATTTAATTGCTACAACAAAGAGTGGTTTAAAGTTAGAAAAGGCTCTTCTTAATCAATGGGAACTATTTTTTGCTATTGTTATTGATTCAGATGAATTTTTTGACTTAATAATGCCAAATTTTAAAAATAATAAACAATAGGTGATAATAAAATGAAATTAATGACTGCGAGAGGTGTGCGTGATTTTGCACCTGAAGATAAAATCCTTAGGAATAAGGTAGTTGAAAAACTAAAAATTGTTTTTGAAAAATATGGTTATAGTCCACTTGAGACTCCTCTAGTTGAGCGTCTTGAAGTTTTAACTGCCAAAGCCGGTGGTAATGCCGATGCAGATGTTTCTAAAGAAATGTTTACTTTCAAGGATCAAGGCGAACGAAGTCTGGGTCTTAGATTTGAACTTACTCTTTCTTTTGCTAGATTTATTGGTATGAATCCAAGCATGAAACTGCCTTTCAAACGTTACGAGTTTGGTCCTGTCTTTAGGGATGGTCCAATTAAACTTGGTCGGTACAGACAATTTTGGCAGTGTGATGTTGATGTTGTTGGAGCAAAAGTTGGTCTTGCTGATTCAGAGCTTATCGCTCTTGCACTTGATGTTTTTGATTCATTAGAAGTTGATGCAGAACTATTTGTTAACAATCGAAAAATATTGAAGGGAATAATTCAATATGCTGGAATTGATTTAAAAGAAGCAGACTCTGTAATTATTTCAATTGATAAACTTGATAAGATTGGACCTGACGGTGTGCGCGAAGAACTTGAATCTAAAGGTCTTGAAGATACTCAGATTGCAAAAGCACTAAGTGTTTTTTCAATGTCTGGCTCTGCTAGTGAAAAATTCTCTATGTTAAGAGGTATTCTTAAAGATGGTGTTGGAAAAGAGGGTCTTGATGAACTTGAATTGGTTCTTTCACACATCAAAGATAAACGAGTTATTTTTAATCCATCTCTTGCAAGAGGGCTTGGATACTATACTGGAACTATCTTTGAGGGTTATGTCAAAAACAGCAAAGTTACATCTTCAATTTGTGGTGGCGGGCGTTATGATGAAATGATTTCAAAACTTCTTAACTCTGATAAAGAATATCCTTGTATTGGAATAAGTTTTGGTCTTGATATTTTGAATGATGTTATGAAAGAATCAAAACAATCTGCTGAGAAAACAGTAACTGAAGTTTTTGTTATTCCAATCAAAACTGAAAAAGAATGTTTTAAAATTGTTCAGGATTTAAGAAAAAAAGGAATTAAAGCAGATCTTGATATCATGCAACGTGGAATCTCAAAAAATCTTGATTTTGCAAATGCTCAAGGAATTTCTTATGTGATTTTTGCTGGTCAACGTGAACTTGATGAAGGCAAAGTAAAGCTTAAGAATATGGTCTCAGGTAAAGAAGAGATGCTCTCATTAAAGGATGTTTTTAAGAAACTGAAATAATTTAAATTAACTTTTTTTCTCGTTTTTATCCTCTAAGAAATAGTAACTAAATAGTAACTTTTATATACTAATTAAGCAGATTACTATACTGGATATTTAATATATTGAATATTTTCATATACTAAATGTTTACAATATTTTTATTAACACTTACTTTGAGATGAAATAAATGGTCACAGCAGCACAACAACAGCCACATGAAAGAATCTTTAATATTCTATTCCAAGAAGATGAGCTTACTTGGCAAAATATCATTTATGATCTTGTAAGATCTGAGCAAATGGATGCTTGGGATATTAACATTACTCTTATTGCTCAAAAGTTTATTGAGCGTTTAAAAGAACTTAAAGAAATGGATTTTAGAATCTCTGGAAAAGTAGTTTTAGCTTCAGCAATGCTTCTTAAAATGAAGACTAATAGGCTACTTGAAGAAGACATGACTGCTTTTGACAATTTAATGCAGGGTGTTGATGAAGAGCCAATGGATATATTGGAAGAATTATCTGAAGAAGTTCTTGGTGAACGCGAACCACTTCCAAAAATTGTTCCAAGAACACCTCAACCAAGAAAAAGAAAGGTTTCTGTATTTGATTTGGTTGAAGCTCTTGAAAAGGCTCTTAAAGTTCAAAATAAGAGAAAAAAATATGTTGTGCCGGATGTGGATATTACTCCTCCTAAGAAAACTAAAGAGCTTACTCTTATTATGAAGGATGTTTATGATAGAGTCTCAGCATATTTTTCAACTTCTAAAGAAAAGCTTTCCTTTCAACAACTTGTACCTTCTGATACTAAAGAAGATAAAGTTCTTACGTTTGTTCCACTTCTACACCTTGAAAATCAGACTAAGATTAACATGGCCCAAGAAGAACATTTTGGGGATATATTTATCAGTCTTGTTAATAAAAAATCTAAAATAAAGTCTAATAAAGACTTAGAGCTTGAATGATTTCTTTTTCATAAACTTTTAAAAGCAGACCCCGTTGCCTAATTATATGACAATCCTTCAAAGTTTTAATAAAAACCCAAATATTGGGTTATATGTATTTTCAACTGATAAATATGTCTTAGTTGGTAAAGAGATAAAAGATTCTGATGTTGAGGAACTTAAGCGCGTTCTTAATGTTCCTGTTCACCAGATAACAATTGCAGGCACTTCTCTTCTTGGAGTGTTTATTGCGGGAAATGAAGACATAATTTTAGTTCCTTTCATTACTTTTGATTCTGAACTTGAGAAACTAAAAGAATTAAACATTAAATTTGAAGTTTTTCAAACAAATTTTACTTGTCTTGGAAATAATATGATTTTCAATGATAAGGGTTGTCTTGTAAGCAAAGAATTTAGTGATAAAGAAGTTGAGCGTTTAAGAACTTTGCTTGATATGCCTGTTAGAAAAATAAATATTGCAGATACATCAACTCCAGGAGCTAGTATTGTTATTAATGGAGAAAAAGCCATAATTCATAGAGATGCAACTCCTGCTCAAGTCGAGGAAGTTGAGAAAATACTTCAAGTCATTACAACACCTACTACAATTAATTTGGGTGTTCCTTATGTTAAGTCAGGAATAATTTGTAACAAGTTTGGTCTTGCTATTGGTGAAGCGTCAGGTCCTGCTGAAATTATGTATGCGGAGTCTGGTCTTGGTTTTGTTGATGATTAGATACATAATACATAAAATTTATTTGGGTTTGATCAAACCAAAATTGGTCAGGGGTTTAAAATGAAACACATGAGATTAATTCTAGGCACTGCTAATCCTAAATTAAGTCCTCTTATTTCAAAGAAACTTAATTTAAAACCTACAAAAACTTTAATTAAACATTTTGCTGATGGTGAGACTTACGTTCGAATTGAAGACAATATCCGTGGTGATGAGGTATTTATTGTTCAATCAATGATTTCTAATGATGCAATTATTCAAATGTTATTATTAATTGATGCTGCAAAGCGTGCTTCTGCTCATAAAATCATAGTTGTTGTACCTTATTATGGTTACGCTAGACAAGATAGAAAAGCTGAATCAAGAGAATCTATTGCTGCAAAATTAATGGCTAATCTTATTTCAACTGCAGGTGCTGATAGGGTTCTTGCAATTGATATTCATGCGCCTCAAATTCAAGGTTTCTTTGATATTGTTTTTGATGATATTTGGGCTTTTCCAATATTTGTTGATTATTTTTCAAAGAAAAAACTAAAAAACATGGTTGTTGTCTCACCTGATTCTGGTGGTGTGAAACGTGCGGTTTATCTTGGAAAAAACTTAAAGGCACCTGTTGCACTTATTGATAAGAGAAGAGAAAAACATAACGAAGTTGCAGATATGAGGGTTGTTGGAGATGTTGCAGGTAAAAATGCAATTATTTATGATGATATTATTGATACTGGTTGTACAATTGTTAAAGCTGCAGAGGCTTTGAAGAATGCTGGTGCAAAAAGTGTTTATCTTTGCTGCACCCACCCGGTTTTCTCAAATGATGCTGTAAAAAAACTTTTGGCTTCAGAAGCAAAAGAAGTCTTGGTTACTGATACTTTACCTGTTGAATCAAAAGGAAAGATTAAAGTGTTAAGTATTAGTTCTCTTGTTGCAAAAGCAATGAAAAATATTTACGAAGATAAATCTGTTAGTATTCTAAAAAAAGAAATTGATAGGAGTGTATTAAAATGGATCAAGAAAAATTAGCTGAATTACAAATGCTTCAACAACAAGCAGAAGTTATGAGTCAAAACCTTCAAACTATTGAGCAGAACATTAGTGATTTAAATTCTGTAATTAATACTTTGGATGAATTTTCAAAATTAAAAAAGGGAGATGATATTCTTGTTTCTCTTTCTAATGGTGTTTTTGCTAGTGCTAAACTTGAGGATAATGAAAAACTAAAGGTTAATGTTGGAAAAAATGCTGTTGTTTCTAAAACCGTGGCTTCTACTAAGAAGATGATGCAATCTCAAACAGATGAACTTGAGTCTTATAAAAAGGATGCAGAAGAGTATCTAACGCAAATTTCTGGCAAACTTGATGTTATTCACCGAGAATTAATTGCTAAAGGTGCGCAGAAGGCAGAATAATTCTTATAAACTTTTTTTCATTATTTTTGTTGTGTTATTTTTTATTTATTTCTTGACTATAAATTCTATTCTTAATATTTCGAACAACTAAGTTGTGGGCCTATATCCTCAAAAATCAAAGATTTTCAGGTCACAGAAATCTTTAATTTCTCAGTGTTTCTAAAAAAGAAAATAGAACTAACCCCAAAAGCAATTCATAGTAACTCAGAAGTAGTAAATAAATCAAAACGTTTATAAATGGGTTTTTCTTACTAATCCTTAATTAACTCAAAATTCAACAAAAGGTGTTCAATATGAAAGAAACTGAAATTCAAAAAAGAATTCGTGAAACTGTAACAAATGGAGGGGATTATGAAGTTCATTTGTTATCTTCTAAAAATAAATATGACGCAAATCAAGTTTTAACTTTTGAAAAAGAATGTGTAACTTTTAAAATTCCTGCAAAAAATGTTGATAAAATATTTCATAATTTGGATGTTATTGGCTTATATGCAAGAAAAAATCTTGAGTTAATAGATAATGTTTCTTTTTCAGATAATGCAAATAGAGAGGATATGTTTCCAAACGGATCTGTTCAAGCATATTTAGGTTTCAAAGAAGGAGACATATCAGAATCACAATTACAAGAAATTTTAATAGGGCCAGCTTTTGAAAATTTACGTAAAGATTATTTATCATTTGAGGAGAAATCTTTATTGGATAAGCAAGCAGTATTATTAACAGCAAAGAATGATTTTTATGAAACAATTTCTAATTTGGAACTCTTGTTGGCACATATTAAAAATCAAGATTTATTGCAAGATATTTATTTCAAAGCAAAGATAAATGCATCAGAAAATCCAGTTGTCATGTTTGACAAAAAAGATAATTCTTGGGTTCATTTTGTAAAGTATGATCATTCAAAAGCAATAGAAGAATTTAAATCAGGTATATTTAAACTAATGGGTATTAATGAAAAAATTAATGAAATAAATGATTCCTCATATGAATCTTTTGGTAATGGAAATTTCAAAAATGTAACTCCTTCTACTTCCAATTCAAATGAGGATGCTTTTGCTACTAAGTCTGATATGCCTGATAATAAGATAAATTATTTATCAAATGAACATTTTGTTGGTGATAAAAATTCCAAAGATGTAAATCTTTTTACTTCTAATTCAAACAAGGATATTTCTGCTGCTAAGGCTGGTATGCCTGCTCTTGCTTCGTCATTAATCGATAAATATGAAATCAAGTTCAAAGAATCATATCTTGGTCATAATATCTTTTCTTTATTTGGAAAAAATGATAGTCAAATGATTATAACAAAATTAAATCATTACAACACAAACTAAATAATTTTTTTAGTCTAATTTTTTATCTTATACTATTATATACTCCATCTCTTCCTTTTGACAAGACTATTTGCCATAGTTGTAGATGTCTTGCTCTAAATGAACCTGCACAGCTTAAAATATAGTATTCCCACATTCTTTTGAATCGTTCGTCATATTTTTTACTTAGTTTTTTCCATGATTTTTGAAAGTTTTTATTCCACACCAGTAATGTTTTATCATAGTATGCGCCAAAGTTATGTAAGTCTTCTATTATGAAATATTTCTCTACTGCTTTTGATAGCTGTTTTACTGATGGGATTACTCCATCAGGAAATATGTATTTATCCATCCAAGCTTCTCCTGAACTATTACTTTTTTTCCCTCCTATTGTGTGAAGTAAGAATAGTCCTTTCTCTTTTAAGCAGTTACTTGCAGTCTTCATATATTCTTTATAGTTCTTAGGTCCGACGTGTTCTATCATACCAACTGATACTATTTTGTCAAACTTCTGATTTATTTTTCTGTAATCAACTACTTTTATTTCAACTGGCAAACCTTTATTTCTTTCATTTGCAATCTTTGCTTGTTCTTTTGACACGGTTATTCCTAGTCCCTTTATACCATATTTTTTTGCAGCGTAATTTAATAGTCCGCCCCATCCACACCCAATATCAAGTAAGGTTTCGCCTTTTTTGAGTTGAAGTTTTTTACATATTAAATCCATCTTGTTTATTTGCGCTTTCTCAAGGTCTTCTGTGCCTTTGAAATATGCACAGCTGTATTGCATGTAATTATCCAGCATTGATTTATACAAATCATTTCCTATGTCATAGTGCCACTCACCAATATTAAGTGCTCGACTTTTCTGTTTATTTGAAAGTTTTGCTCTTAAATATAATTTTATTATGCTTGGAGTTATCTTTATGTGGTCTTTTAGATTTGACTTCATTATCTTGTAGATGAATTTATCTATTGATTTTGTAGTCCACCATCCATCCATGCATCCTTCTCCAAGACCCATGTTTGCTTCGCTTAGAACTCTTTTGTATATTCTTTCATCATGTATTGTTATATCAGAATCTCTCTTCCCATCAATTTCAATATCTGCAATTTTCAAAAGTCTTTTTACTTCTTCTTTTGCACTTGCCATAATACTATATATATTGTCTGCTTTTTATTTTTAACGGATATTATTACTATTCTAAAGCTTTTTTTAAAGAATTTTTAGTTTAAAGATAGATATTTTTTTATCTCGGATATGTTTGTTACAACTTTGTCTGCTAGTGAAAAGTCATGTTCTTTTGTGTATTCATTTGGTTTTGCAAGGCATATCATTCCTGCTTTCTTTGCAGCCATTACTCCAATTTCAGAGTCTTCAATCACCACGCATTCACTGGGTTTAACCTCTAATTTTTCGGCTGTAACTATGTATGGGTCTGGAAAAGGTTTTTTTCTGTTATAAAATTCGTTTGTAATTACTTTGTCAAATGCTTCTTCTATTCCTGCTCTTTTTATGAATTGTTTTGTTGTCTCAAGATTTGAAGAAGTTGTTATTGCAAGTTTATATTTTCCTTCTAAGAATTTTATTAGTTCTATCATTCCAGGTATAAAAGGTGTTTTTTCGTATATATCTAGATAGAATTTGTATTGGTCTTCTTTGAATTTATCTGAATTAATACTATACTTATCTACAAAGTGTTGTGTATATTCATCTGGATGCATTGCAACCACTTCTTTTTTATCATCTTCATCAAAGAAAACGTTTTGTAATTGTAATGCTAAATTTGTTGCTTCTAAATTTGCATATTCTGAATCTAAGAGAACCCCATCCCTATCAAAGATTACTGCTTTAATCATCTTTCTGCTTTATTATTGTTCCAATTAAGTATGCGGATAAAAATTCATTTTGGCTAGGTATTTTTTTATAGATATTTTCTAGATCTTTTATCATCTCAGGTTTATTATTGTATTCATCAAGCATTGCTAGGCCTTCTGGAAAATCTTCTACTGTTGATAAAAACATTACTGGAATGTATATTAAACCAATCTTTTGTTCTTCATCATTATCTGGATGAGTCCTTATGAGTGGAAGAAATCCATTATATCCAAATGGCATTCTTATCTTCCCATGAGAATCATATCTTACTGTAACTATTTCTTCTTGATTTTCTAGTTTAGGAATTAAATGTTCGTAGAATTTTAGTTCTGTATCTTTTCTTATATTTGCATTTGGGAAGTCTTTTTTGATTTTATATTCTAATTCTTCCGCAGGACCTAATGTGTTGTATATTTTTATCATTTTTTAGTGTTAATCTGGGCAGTAATTTAAATCTTTACTATTTTTTTAGTCTATTAAAAGATATATCATGAGTGCGAATATGAATACTATTATTCCTGCACCAAGTATTAGTTGTGCTATGTGTCTATTTCTTATTCCTTCTTTTGTTGGTTTGCCGTGTTTTTTATGTTGTTGTTGTTCTATATAGTTTCCAAGTACTATTCCAATTGCCACGCCCATTGCTATTCCTGCTGGAAGGTTTTTTATTGCAACTCCTATGCCTACTCCTGCGCCAATTCCTATTGCGATTCCTGTGCCCACATACTCTCCTTTTGGAATCTTTTCTTTCATAGAATTATTTTTTGTAAATAACCTTTTTAAATCTTGTTTTATTCTCACTTTCATGACTGGCTTTCAAACAGTTTTAAGAGAGAAACTTGGTGATAAAGTAGATATTGATATGTCTTACTATATTGGAAAAGATTATTCTATTGATGATTTAGCAGAACTAGTTGATAATAACCCTTTTAGTTTTGAATCAATTAGTACTTATCCTTACAAGGTGGAGCTTGCTTACGTATTAGTTTTTTATGGAATTGAAAATGTTAGTCATGATTTTGGTAAAGGTGCGTTGGCTTTCATTGTTAAAAACCTTGATTGTGACCATTCATACGATATTATACCTAAACAAGTTAAGACAAGACTTTCAACTTCTGGTTTGTTTGATTTCAAACTCTTTGATGTTGCTCGTTCTGCTTTTAGACTAACAAATGATTCTTTAAATAAGGTTGATGATTATATTATGAAGAATTACGAGTTGCTTGATAAAGTTAGAAATATTGATTACTCTAATTTTGAAGATTTAATTCTTAAGAACTCTTTAGTTAATATATCTGATAAACGAATGGCTGACTACTCTGTTGAAACGGCTATTCCATTGACTGCTGGTGGCCGTCATCCTGCTTGGTCTACGTTTGATTCTAATGTTTGCTATGATGTATTTATTGATGGTATATTTGGTTCAATGTTAAAGTATAAAGATAAACCTGCAGCGATTGTTTCATTTAAGTTTGAGAATAATTATCTTAAAATGACTCAGTTTCAAGGTTTAAATCCTTATTTAATTGCAGGAATTTCGTGGCGTAAAATCAAAAAAGATGATATTCCTCGTGGTACTTCAAGAGGGCTTGTGGTGATGAATCATAAAGACTTTCTCTTTGATCTTGGTTGTTTTGTGGCTGATGAACTTGAAGAAAATATTGCTATTCAAAGTGCTCATAATAATAAGTGGACTAAACCTGATTGTGATGGAAAAATTCATCTTCCTTTAGATAAGGCAATTAAGATTTATGATGACTTTGCAAAAGAAAAAGGTTTTATTCAAAGTCAAGATTTAGATTGGTATAAGAATTAGTTTTTCTTTTTCATTTCGTTTAGAGATCTTTCAAGCGTACCATAGTTTATTCAATAACTTTTTGTTTAATTGAATTTGTCATCAAAGTTTTTGAATTTTTTGTAGGCTTGTTTTCTAAGTTTATAACCATCTTTTATGTTGGCTATTAATCCGCCTATGCTTGAACCTGCGCCTGCTCCAATTATGGTACTTGCTACTTCTATTGTATATTTAATTACATCTGGTGCTTGTTGTATAGAATTGATGTAATCCACGATTGAGTCTCCAATAAAATAACCGACAACTCCTCCAGCAATGCCTCCGATTAATCCGCCAACCACGCCTTTTTTGATCATTCTTTTGAATGTTTTTTCATCTTCTTTGAATTCAGTATCAGATTTTTTGAATTGGTCATCAATTGTTCTGTGGTTATTAATGTGGCTTTTTATGCTCATGAAGTTGTGTAAACACACATAATTTATAAATGTTACTCAAAAGTGGTGACAAAAAGAAAGTTTTATATACTAAAAATGTCTATTTTATACAATGAACCTTAAAAAAGTGGTGAGAAAGTGAAGCACATAGAATTGCACTTACATCCTTTCCTTGGAAATAATGTATTGCCTGACGTAGTTGAAGCCATGAACAAAAATAATCTTGATGTTGTTGCTATGGGAGCTCTTGACCATTCAATATTTTCCTTTGTCTTAGAAGAAACTAAAAAAAATTATTCAAACCTAATTATTGATGATGCAGGCATAAAACTCTCTGATGGGAAATTCTTTCTTAATGCAAGAGAATATAATACTGCTGAAAATCTTCATGTTTTAACAGTTGGTTATTCAATGAATGATGCAGCTCCAAACACCTCTATTAAAAAAATTATTGATTCTGCTTTAGAAAATAATGCATTGGTTCTTCTTGATCATCCATTTGTTGATAATGGTAAAACTAGAACAGCAGGTCACATTTCAGATAGTTTAACTTATGAAGTAGAAAATCTTTGCAAAGAATACTCCGGACAAATAAGTCTTGAATGGAATGGTTATTGTATCCCTTGGATGCGAGAGGGATTAAAACATATTCTAAATTTTTCAGGCGTTAAAACAGATTATCATGATGTAAATAAAAAAGCTGAAGAACTATCCAAAAAACTTAAATCTCAAGGTTACAACGTACCTGTTCTTGCTGATACTGATTTACATGCAAGAAGTAAAAAACATCTAGATTATATGGGAACATCTAAAATTATAACTGATTTAGACTCAGAAACTCCAAAACAACTTATCTCTGACTTTAAAAAAAATGTTTTTGAAGGAAAATATGAGAATGTAAAAAAATATGTTTCTTCTGCTCATTTGCTTGAAACATTTTGTGTTCCTGTTTTATTCCCAAAATATTTTGAGAAACCAAGAGCATAGTTCATCCAAGGGGTGAATACTCAGAAATTCTTTCTTTTGTCAGTCTTAATCTTTCTTCAAAGAGTTGTGAAATTTCTTTTCATTCTCTAAATGGTTTAAATTTCATGAAGTTGAAAAAGACGCATTTTTTATTAGTCTATAGAAAAAATGAATTATTTTTTCCGCAAAATATCCGATAATTCTTCAATAATTGTTTTTAAGGGTGAGTGTTACCATTTCTTTATGACTAAAAAACTAAAACAACTGCTTTCGAGATTTATAGATTTACTAGCATATTATCTTGCAAGGAGATTATTTGGATTGGCATTGAGATTGCTAAGAAGGGTTTAATTATAGTATTGCATCTGTTGAATCGCTAGTAATTATTTTTATTAGACCTTTACCTATCTGCTTTGTACGATTATGAATTATGCCAACTAAGTATTTTATATCGGTCTGGATGGGGTTTTTCTCTTTTTGAATCTGATATTTCTCTAGTCAGAGATCTTGGACTTAAGTCTTGGCTTGTTGCATACAAGATATCTATGAAGAAAAAACTATTTGTTTAATGGTAACTAACTATTATTCTGTCTCTTCTTTTGATGGTGATTTTAAAGACTTGGATACAGGGTTTGCAAAATTTATATTGGTTGCAAGCGAAGCAAGAAACTTGACCACGCTTTGAACTCTCCTTGTTTTGAAAAAAAGATTTAGTTTTTCTATCTAACTTTTACCTATATCCCACAACATTTTGAAATATTTTCTGAAAGTATCTGCAAATTCTTTTCCATTAATAATTATTGAGATTATTTCATTTTCATCAAGTTTGCCTATAATTAATTTATTTTTATAAATTATAAAGCCGACTGATGAAGAAAATTTTTCTGGAAGAAATCTATAATTAATTTTTGTGAAAAATTTAAGTCTTTTGGATATTCCTTGGGTTTTAGGTTGGAGTAGTTTAATGTTTAATTTTGAAAATTTGTTTTGAATATATTTTGAAAATTTAAAATTCTCAACAAGATGTAAACCTCCACCAATCCAATAAACTGTTTTATTAGTTTCAATTGCATCTTCAAGAATTGTTTTTATTCCTTGTTTTCCCATTAGAATATCTATTTTTGTATTTTCAAAGTTTGTCTCTTGTAGACTTCTGAGTGTTGGCATTATATTTTCTAAGGTAAATAGTTTTTCATCTATTAATTGTTTTAATGTTTTAACATCATTTGCATTAAAAAATTTGGTTCCATTGATTATATTATATGTAACTAATCCTTTTGTTATAAGTAGTTCTAAGTTGTCATAAATTGTTCTTCTATTAATTCCTGTGTTTTTAGACAGTTTTACTGTGCTTTGTTGAGGTAATTTTAGCAAAGATAGATAAATTTTTGATTCTATTTTATTAAGACCTAGTTTCTTTAATTCGTTTTCTAGTTCCATATTTGTATTTAATGATTCCAAATATATAAAGTTTACGGGGGATTACCCACACATTCATTTATATTCAATTACAAATTACTACGTTTCAATGGAAAAACACATTTTATTCATGCCTGATGGAAATCGTAGATATGCAAAAAGAGAAAATATTTCTCAAGAAGAAGCATATCAAAAGGGAGCAAAATCCTTGCAATTATTTAGCGATTTTTTTCTACTAGAAAATGATTGGAGTCAGTTAACTATGCATTTTATGTCAAAGTATACTTATGAAAGAAATGATGGAAGTTTAAATCCAATTTATGATGCACTGATAGGTGAGTTTGCTTATTTACACGATACAAATTATTTTGTTAAAAATGACATTAAATTTCAGTGGATTGATCATTCGAATAAGTTGCCTTTAGATGTTGTTGAAATATGTCAAGCATTAAAAGGGCAAACAAAAAAAGGAAATAAAATTTCTTTAAACTTATTAGGATATGATTTAGAAACTGATGAACGAAATGCTTTCAATCAAGCAAGTAATTATTATGATTTCAGAAGGAATAGATTAATTCCTAACATTGATTTAGTAGTTAGAACTACTGAAATGAGACCTTCAAAAGGTCCAGTTTATGCAATGGCTCAGTCACAAATGTTAATTCTTAGAAAATTAAATCCAGAATTAGATCGAAATGATTTGGAGAAAATATTACAAGAATACAATAGTTTAGTGGAATATAGGCAAACTACAAATCCAATTCATAAATAAAGCCCCTCTTTTTATTATTAAGTAATTAAAAAATTGCAACTAACATTACGATTAAAAAAAGTTTGTGAAGCAAATTTGGGAAAAATCTGCAAGATTTTTTTTCTCTTAATCACTGTTAAATTCAATAAATTTGAGCTCTCTTTCTTTTTATAATGCTCAGAAAACTTTGTTTTCTGACACACTGAAAATCTTTGATTTTCATGGAAAAGAAACAAAAAAAGGAGTTTAATTTTTTACTTGACTTATTTATATAATCCTTTTGTAAACTTATCCAGTCTATTTGTTACATCAAATTTGTAGTCCACAAAGTTTATTCCTACAACAAATGCGGCAACTCTCAATAGTTTTGCAGGATTTAAGTCTTCAAAGAAGCTTTGAAAATCTCCAGTTACCATTCCTATTGCTAAGGCATCTAAAGTGAATGAAGCACCGACACGGTATAATGCTCCAACACTTGATTTTCTTAAAAATCAAGTATAGAAAATTTATTATTTTCTTTTAAGTTTAGATGAACATAGTCTTGAGTTGTTGCATAGATTGGTAAATGGTACTTTTTTGCTTTTTCCATGAGTTCTTGCGAAGTGCCAACTAAGCCTACTGGAACTATATTTACTTCATCTTCAAAACAACACTCATTATAATTAAATGCGTTTTTAATTTTTGATAATTTTGAATCTTTTCTAAGTGTGTTAAGCTGTTTAAGTACATTTTCTTTACTTTGATTTGCTTTAAGCATTTCATCAACAGAATCATAGACTAACTTTTCAGAACCCTCTATAAATGTGCAGTGATAATCCGATGATGTGAATGATTTCCCTGTTGTCAATGCCATTAAGTCAACAGGACTGCAATATGAAGGCCTTTCTTCTGTTTTAAAGAGAATTCCTTCAGGCCTGTAACTTCCAAAATATTCATCAGTTAAATATGAGGCACATAATCTTTGAGGAAGTTTACTGTGGGTAGTATTAGGTTTTATAACGCCTGTTTCTAACATATTTTCCAAATTTTGATAGATACTTCTTTGCAAGTTTTGCACTTAATTCTGGATGATTTTTTTGAATTTTACCTTTCCAAATAGGGCTAAAAACAATGTGTGCAAGATATAATGCTGTAAGAACTAGTCTTTTGTTAACTCCATGTTTCTTTGATAACTCTTTTCCTTTTTTTATTGCGAGTTCAGTTGAAAGCCAGCTTGGAGCACCGTTTTTTTTGGGTCTTCTTGTGCATTAAATCTCTTGATAGTTTGACTATGTCCATGAGTTATTACGAAACCTTTCAGAATAAAAATGTTTTGGCAATGGTTAAACATGTTCTTGTCCATAACTTTTATAAAGAAATCATCTCTTTCTTGATGTATGTTTGGATTCCTAAAAGATAAGCTTAAAGGCGTGGTTGATTCTTTTAAAAAAGAAGTCGCTGAAGACGTTAAAGAAGTTAAAGTAGATGAAGTCAGCGAGAAAGACAAAGAAGTCTTAAAAAAAGAAGAGGCAAAGGAAACACAGAGAAGCAAAGCTTCTAGTGCATCAAAACCTAAAGTTTTGAGTGAAAAAAAGGCTGAGAAAAAGTCTGAAAAGAAAGTAGAAAAAAAAGAAGAAAAGAAGCCTGAGTCTAAGAAGGAAGAAAAAGAAGAAGAAAAAAAGCCTGAAACTAAAAAAGTTGAGGTTAAGGAAGAAAAACAAGAAAGAGGAAGAAAAACCTGTTCCTAAGAAAGAAGAAATAAAGTCTGAGAAAAAAGAAAAGAAAGAAGAAAAAACTCCTG
>Ga0114931_10002359_pt1 | contig 24032 bp, 18 predicted proteins | sample 2SBtaG_FD_89579 | JGI IMG/M metagenome (GOLD analysis project Ga0114931, IMG submission 89579) | Deep subsurface microbial communities from Kolumbo volcano to uncover new lineages of life (NeLLi) - 2SBTROV14_V59a metaG | ecosystem: Environmental > Aquatic > Marine > Volcanic | place: Kolumbo... | reverse complement strand
CGCCTCGGGCTCGAGCTGCCTTCTGCTCCAAAACTGATCGCAAATGTAGTCTCGAAAATCCCCGGCTGAAATTCGTAAGTCGTTGAAAATGAACCGAAGTGTTTTTCCATCTCCTCTAAACTGGCGAACTTGGGTTAGTCGGCGAGCGAGTTGATGGGGGCTGTTTTTCGTCAGCACCGACCGCCCTCAAGGTTTAATGGCTACCGGCTCCGCTCCCATACAGGATTCCATCGGGTCCGTGGGTGTGTCCCGGCGGTAATCCGTTCCCTCGAAGGGGATGGGTGTGAGGACCCACAGGTTTAAACCAGTGACCATGAACCCGGGGGTCGCTGGGCGGCCCACTCAATTCGCGGGTCGCTCTCCGAAACTCTTTGTTACAACTCCAGCATCCACAGGACGTCAGTGAGGTCAATGCAATGGCAAGCGCCACAGAAGTGAACAAAGTCGTGATCAAGCTTTTCATTCTATACTCACAGAGTCTGTCCGGTTTTGGAAAAAGGTAAAGATCGTTTTTTCAAAAAACAAAGGGCCGAATTGCTTCGACCCTTTGCAGGAGAACCAGAGATGATCTGTTCTGACAGAAATTATGCCGCCACGAGATCAGCCGAAGAGTTTGGTAAGCGGCTTGCCCTTGTTAGCGAAAGTGAAAGGCCTCTGAGTGGGCGAATAAATCGTCTCATCCAGTGGAAGCCCCATTCCATAACCAATTGTCGCAATGAAATCTTCCGGCTTCGTGATCTCGGATTTGACTTTTTTGCCCTGGCCATCTGTTTCCCCGTGAACGACTCCCCCCTTGATGCCTCCCCCGGCAAGCATGGTGGAGAAAGCTGTCGGATAATGGTCTCGGCCACCATTTACATTGATGTCGGGAGTACGCCCGAATTCCGTCCCGATGGCCACCAAGGTGCTTTCGAGGAGCCCATTGGATTCCAGGTCTTTCAGCAGAGTGGCGACGGCCATATCAACCTGGGGAAGGAGGGTGGAGGCACGCTGTTGCAGTCCTTCGTGCATATCAAACCCGCCACCAAACACTTCGACGACACGAACGCCGTTCTGCACCAGCTTTCTGGCAAGTAAACATCCCTGCCCAAGCCGACTTTCACCGTAGTCCGCCCTATTGGGTTCATTGGAAATGTCGAAGGCATCCAACTCACTGCTCTTGAGGAGTGAGTTGGCCTGATTGTAGTATTCGACATAGGACTGCGGACCTGAATACTTGAACTTTTCTACAAACTGTTTGCCCAGTTTTTGGGCCATTTTCATGCGACGATCAAAGCGTTCACCTCCGACTACCAGATTGGTGTTTGGCACACCACCCGAAGGGTCTGCAATCGGGAGGGGACTGAGTGAGGGGTCCAAATATCCGGCATTCGATGTGCTCCGCCCAACGATCACACTGTCGGGAAGAATTTTACCTCTTTTTCCAAGCAGTTTCTGGGCGAACGGCCCAATGGTTGGGTGGACGATCGTGGCCCGCTTGTTGTACCCTGTTCTCATGATGTACTGACCCTGTTCATGAGCGCCGTTTGTTGACATCATCGAGTTAATGACGGCGATTTTATCCGACTGAGAAGCGATTCCGGTAAAATACTCGCCAAATCGCATGCCGTCGACCTTGCCATTGATCACCCCGGTTCCTCCCATGATATCTCCCTTCTTGGGATCGAATGTGTCCAGATGAGTCATTCCTCCCGCCATGTAGAGATAAATCAGGCTTTTGGCCTTACCGCCGCCTTCCTCCGCTTTGAGGTTTTTGGGAATAAACGGCACTGACAGGCTGACTCCCAGAGCCAGTTTGGCAGACTGCTCCATAAAATAGCGTCGACTCAATGAGTCTCTTCCGGCAAGTTCGGCAATATGGGTCATAATCGTGATTGGGTTGGATTGTTTGTAAAATATTGTCTTGGTTGATGATTCTTTGGAAAGGAGGCGGCTTTCTTACTGGATGTATAGAAATTCCGGACTGTTCATCAGTGCCCACGCCAAGTCACTGATCCCGTCGTCACCGAAGTCTTCTATCATCCCCATTCCCATCTTCAATTCTTCATCCGTGGGAAAGCGGCTCAGCAAGGTGAAGAAAACGCCGCGGACCTTATCATCGGGCCCGTCGAGTTCCTCAAGATCGGTGACAATTTTCGAAGAAAGACCGGTTAAAGTGGTTGTCACGGGACCGTTCATCAGCGCCAGAACCTGGGGAACCGAACCGTCATAATTGTGTTCATCCGTGATCAAACGATCTGATTGTCCAAAGGTATCGAGTAACGAGGCCGGAGGAGCGGGTTGCTCCATTTCAGAGGCTCGTAGATCAGTTGTTTGAACATAGGTGGGCTCCAGAACTCCCGCTTCAGGCACCACGGCTGTTGCCATCCGCCGACCGCGATTTCTTTTCCATCCTTCATAGCGCTCCCATATCCCGTCGTTGGTCACTTTGTTGAAGTCCACATTCAGCAAGGCTTTGTAATACGACCCGTCCGGTCCTTTCTTGTTATCAATTTCGGATCCGTCAGCGAGAACCATGAGGGAGTCCCAGGTTTGCTCGGCACGCATTCTGCGGAGAACGGGGCCTGGGAAGTAATAGCCCTTGGACCAGTCAGGCTCCTCGGCGGTTGCAATGGACTGATAGGCACGGGTGTTGTAGAGAATCCGCATGAATTCCCGCAGGTCATATTTCACCCGGATCATCTCCGAAGTGATGTATTTCAAGACCGCTGGTTGCGATGCATTTTCAACGTCTTCGTCGCTGAAGCTGTTGACCGGGCCGACGAGGGGTCGCCCAAAGGCGCGACTCCACATTCGGTTGGCAATGGCAAGGGCGAAGCGGGGATTGTCCGGCGCCGTCAACCAGTCAGCCAGTGCCTCGCGTCGAGTCTTTCCTCCCATCTTGGCCGCCCCGCCGATCAGGGTCCGGGGATCCACAATCTCACCGGGTTTACCGCCTTTGCCCCGGAAATCATGAGGCAATTCCGTTTGCATGTATTCGTTGTCGGTCACATTCCAACCGAGGGCACGCAGGTAATAGTTGAACTGCCGACTGTTGGCCGGATCTTTCATGTTGATGCCCTTCTTCTGGGCGTAAGCCACCATCTGGTTCCTCCACCCCTCCGGGGCATCCGGCATATTCGTCTTTCCGCCAGCCATCATGGAAGCCCCATAAGCGCGGGTGGTCCGCTGGGTGTTGCCAAAAAATGCGGCCATTTTGTAAAAGTCACTCTGAGTCCAGTCCTGAAACGGATCGTCGTGGCATTGGGCGCAGGAAATATCGATTCCCAGCATGACCTGGCTGAAGTTGGAAAACGCATCGAATTCCATTCCCGTGTCGCGGAGAAGAAATCCGGAAGCCGGGTTCTGACCCACATTGCCCTTCGCCGTAATCATTTCGCGAACAATTTTGTCATAGGGTTTGTCTTCCCGGATCACGTCTTTCCACCATTGAATGTAAGGGTCCATTCGGATCCCATTGTTGAAGGCGCCGCCTGAATCCAGCCGATACATATCCGCAAAATAATTGAAAAGATTGGAAGTGTAACCGGGGGAGAGAAGCAATTGGTCAATGAGAGCTTCCCGTTTGTCGGGTCGGGCGCTTTCCGCAAAAGCCAGAAATTCTTTACGCGTCGGAATCCGGCCCGCTATATCCAGATAAACCCGGCGGACAAACAGATCGTCAGGGAGCGCCTTGTTGAACGAAGTGTAGCCGTTTTTCTTCAACTGTGTGGCCAACAACAGATCAATTTTTCTGGCGGATGCTTTGGTATAGGAATCGTCGCCGATCTTACTCAAGCGCACGGCCGCCTCCTGATCAGCCTTGATGAAGCGTGATTTGGGAACGGAAACTTCCTTCCCATTCTGCATCTTGAATCTCAGATTATCCCCGTCCAATCCGAGAAAGAGGGCGTTCAGAGTTTTGCCGTCTGTACTCGTCCAGGTCCGGGACTGCAGGGGGGCGGAAATACCGAATATCAGCAAAAAAACAGCCCCGATGAAAGTGAAAAGAGCGAAACGATTTGAGTTGTCCATGGTTCCTTTCTGGAAAGAATCTATTGAGTGATTAGAATTGTTCGTCAGAATCAGATGTGAAAAAACGCACACCCTACCTCTATTGTATATCGAGAAATCGAAGTTTTGTCACGGATTCTTTTGTTTTTTTGAGATTTATCCTCTCCCAATCCTTTCTCGCTCAACCGGGTGCGTTGGGTGCCATTTTGTGCTTCTCAGAAAGAAGATCACAAAATTTTGGGGTTTCCAAAGCTTCCTTCTTCGATACCTTAACGAATGGTGACAGGTTCCCGTCAGTTGTCTTCAGGCTTATTGGTTTTCCTGACAGGTTTCCTCCTGTTCTTCCGTTTGGGCGTGGACGGGGCTTTGGGGCAGGATGAACCCAAGACTGTGGTTCTGGATAAAATTCCGGAGAAATTTTCCCAGTGGCACGATCAATTCGGCTTTTCCTGGCAAGCAGATCACTACGGGGCGGTGACATCCGGCGAGACGCAGTATCTTTCCTCCGGTCTGAAGTTGTCCGTTTCGGGAACTCCTTTTGAACCGCGGTCCGCCACTCGAAAGGATGGGACGGCCAGCAACGGGGTGGTCGATTTGGAATTGTTCGAAAAGAGGAAGACCATTTCCCTGAAGCGCTCGCTGTGGTTCGATCAGGAAAGGGGGGGCGTCCGGGTATTGGATGAACTGACGAACACGTCAAAGGTCAGTGTGACGACGCGGGTGGAGTTGAAAACGACTTATCCCTTTTCCTGGCAGAATCTGTATGGGACGAGTGGGGAGTTTCTCACCATGAACCCGACTCCCATTCTGGGAGATCGGGACTTTGGTGTTTTGGTCAGATTCAGTCGGGCGGAAGGAAGGCACGACACGCTTTTCATTGTATCCGGTGGAGGGGGCGCCGCTCGCCCCGCACTGGCCGCTTCGTCCAATCATCGGGAGTTGGTCTTTGGTTATGACGTTCCATTGAAGGGAGGCCAGACCGTCGCCCTGGTTCACTGGGTCGTTCAGAGAAATTTGAATGACCCGTCAGATACCCCGGAGGTGCTGGCTCCATTTTATCAGGGGCGAAGACTGGTGGACGCCAGAGTTTCCTCCGGTCTGGTTGGTTCTGTCTTCAATTTCGGCCGAGGCTCATTTCCCAAAGACGGAGGCACGCCCCTGCAACTGGATTCTCTGGTGAGTTTGAATCATTTCATCGATCAATTGGGAGTGCACCGCCGGGATGAAGATATATATCTGCTGGTTTCCGCCAACAACCAATTGGTCGGAAAACTGAATCAGGACGCCGAGATCCGGGTTCACTCAGAATTTGCGGGAGCAAAAACGATACCCATTCAGCAGATTGCTGCCATCCAGGGCGGCGGGGGCATGGGGCGTGTGCCGAGAGTTTTTTTACGAGATGGTCGCGTATTGTCCGGCCCGTTTGAATCAAAGAATCTTTCCCTGAAAGTGGGAGATGAGTGGACGGTGGATTCACTGCAACCGAAGGAATTGAACGTCCTGCTCTGCGCGCTGGCCAGGAACGACGGAATCTCTCCTTCGGGAACGGCTGAGTTCCTGCAGATCCGCTCGGGCTCCGTTCTCGCCGTATCGAAGAAGAGCTCGTCGATCCTGTCCATGGTCACTCCCTGGGGGCCGCTGCGGATGCCGGTTTCCGAGGTGATGGAACTTCGTTACATCTCCCATCCCAGTCCCCGCTACCGTCTGGTAACCCCCGACGAATCACGCCTAACCGTCTTTATCCCGGACGAGAATTTGCCCCTGACCCTGTCATCGGGCAAGGAGGTCGATCTTCGAACCTCCCGGATTGGCCGGATCTGGAAGTCGGGTCGAACATTCGTTGGCAAGGTCTCCATGGATGACGAATGGCTGGATTATAGCGAAATTCCTCGGGATATTCGACCGGAAAGTGGAATCCTATTGAGCGGAAACAACATCCTGGCTGGTTCTCTGGAGAAAGATGAGATTTTCCTGATCGACGGCTCCGCGCTGGTGAAAGTTGCGGTCGCGGAAATCGCATCCATCCGGCGCAGTCTGGATGAAGGAAGTCGATTCCATCCCGTTTTTCAGTTTGAATTGAAAAATGAAGATGTTCTTTCCGGTCGACTGCGTGATTCCTCGATCAAAATTCGCACGGGAAGCCGTGTCTGGGATATACCGACAGCGCATTTTATCGCCTATCGGGCGAAGGAAGCGGAGTAGATCAGCGGCTTGGGTTATCAAAGAGGAACCGGGGAGTCAAACAGGGAGCCCGGAGAAAAGGAGCCCGGAGAAAGCGAAAACTGGCGGACAGGGTGGGATTCGAACCCACGGTAGAGTTTCCCCTACACACGCTTTCCAAGCGTGCTCCTTAAACCGCTCAGACACCTGTCCTGTTCAAGCGCGTGGTAAGAGTGTTCCATTTCGCCGTTTTGGCAAGGGAAAAGGACGGTGGAACAAGCGAGAATTTTCCCAATTCTGCCTCTCATTTTTCATAAAAAAATGATTGTCGAATGGGGATTCCTATGTAGCATCCTTGGGAGCAGGCGTTTGTTCCACCCTTGTTCCCACCCATTACATGAAAACTTCTTCTGTATTCCTGATTGCCGCCGTCGCTTTCATTTCGATGGCCGCCCGTGATGTTGAAGCGGGTTGGCGGTTTAAAAAGGATTCGCTCTACCGCGGTAAAAACCCCATTGAAGTGGAGCAAACCACGACTTCTCCCTCCTACTGTTTTGACACAGGGTTTGACTTCAGTGCTTTCCTCTCCGGAGTGCAACCGAAAGGCGCCGGCCAAAACGGACTTGGCGGCGGGGTGGGGTTTTCCTATTTCTTTCATCGGAATGTCGGGGTGGAGATTGACTATTCCGCGCATGGACAGGGAGTGGCTCAACAGGTGTTCGGCGGTCGGTTGATCTACCGAATTCCTCTTGACGGAGGGGGGTTCAGCGGCGACTGGGCTCCCTACGTTTTCGGCGGGGGAGGTGGTGTTTCCGCTGGTTCGACGCAGGGGTATTACTCTGTTGGCGGGGGGATCGATCTTCGCCTGGAAAGCTGGGGTTGTGTGGGGTTTTTCGCTGACTATTCCTACAACTTTGTCAATGCTGCCCTGGGTGATTTCTCCCAGTTCCGGGCAGGTGTCAGACTTCCTTTCTAGGAGTCTGTCGGACCGACTTGTCTAAAATCCAGGCGCCCTGTTTGCGCCCGGATTTTTTTTGTGCTTTTCCCCGGGCCCTGTTTTATTGAATTAGCCTATGAAAAGTCTCACGCTTCACCGAAAACGGATCCTCGGTTTATTTGGGCCGGTCTTTTTCTGTTTGTCGCTTTCCGTTTGTCTCCATGTGGACGCGGGCAGCGAAAAAACCAGTCCGAGCAATGCGGGTAGCGAACGGGTTGCCGAGGTGATGAAAAACTACAAGGGCAGGGGAGTTCTGGCCGACGGTTCTTCTCCCACACCGGTGGATAAGGCCCTGAAAATGTTCCGGATGCGGAAGGGGTTTGAAATTGAAAAAGTGGCTGCTGAACCGGACGTTCGGCAGCCCCTGTTTTTAACCTGGGATTCGCGGGGGCGGCTGTGGGTTTCGCTGTATTTGCAATACCAGTTTCCCGCCGGGTTGAAGATCGTCGAGTATGACAACCATCTTCGCGCCCAGTTTGACAAGGTTCCGCAGCCACCTCCATACGGAACGGAGGGAGCGGACAAAATTTCGGTTTTTGAAGACAGCAACGGCGATGGCATTTATGATCGGCACGAGGATGTGATCACGGGCCTGAACATTTCCACATCGGTTGCGGTTGGCGCCGGGGGGATCTGGGTGGCCGACCCGCCTTATCTCCTTTTTTATCCGGATGCAAATGGTGATGATGTGCCCGATTCCGATCCGCAGGTGCGTTTGTCAGGTTTCGGAATCGAGGACACCCATTCGGTAATGAACAACCTGAAATGGGGGCCGGATGGCTGGCTCTATGGAGCAAACGGAAGTACCACCACTGGTAAAGTGGAAGACCCGGCGACAGGAAAAATAGTTCGATGGCAGGGACAGATGATCTGGCGCTACCATCCGACGTTGAAATCTTTTGAGATTTATGCGGAAGGGGGAGGGAACACCTTCAGTCTCGAGATTGACGCAAAAGGAAGGGTTTTTTCCGGTACCAACGGTGGAAGCCGGGGGATGTATTACCCGCAGGGCAGCTACGGCGAAAAGGGATGGGGGAAACATGGTCCGCTCACCAATCCCTACGCCTTCGGTTATTTTAAACACCTGGAACACGAGGGCGATCAGCGTCGTTTTTCTCAGGCCTATTGCATTTATGAAGGCGGGTTGTATCCGAAAGAGTTTGACGGGAAAATTATCGCCCCGAATTCTCTTCACAATATTGTCTGGGTGAGCAAACGCATTCCCAAAGGAAGCAGTTATCGCACCGTGGATGAGGAGAATTTGGTCGAGACGGATGATCATTGGTTTCGTCCCGTTTTTGCGGGAGTCGGTCCGGACGGCTGCGTCTATATGGCCGATTGGTATGACTCGCGCCTCAGTCACGTCCGTCCGGTGGATGATTGGGACAAGGATACCGGCCGGATTTACCGGGTCAAACCGACCGGGACGAATCCGGTTTATCAGGCGGGTGATTTGTCCAACCTCCCGCCCTCGGAGTTGATCGCCCTGTTTAAAAACCCGAACCGCTGGATCAGAAGACGCGCCGTATTGGAATTGGGATGGCGTAAAGAGAAGAGTGTTCTGCCTGATCTGAACAAGCTGGTCGAAAACGGGGGGGCACAGGAATCGCTGGAAGCTTTGTGGGCGGTGAATTTGCTGGGTGGACTGGACGATTCGCTGGCCGCGAAATGGTTGCGGCACAAGAACGCCGATGTGCAGCGCTGGGTGGTGCGGCTGGTCGGTGATCGCCGGAGAGCCACTCCGGAACTGGCCAGGGGTTTGGTTGATCTTGCCTTGCGATCAAGCGATCTCCAAGTGCGATCTCAGTTGGCCAGTTCAGCCAAGCGGCTGCCGGGAGAAGCAGGGGCGCCGATCATAAGCGCCCTGGTGAAGCGCGATGCCGATTTTGACGATATTCATCTGCCGCTGATGGATTGGTGGGCGGTGGAGGCTCATGCGGAGACAGATCGGGCGGAAATCAATCAGTGGATCGGAAAGCCGGACACCTGGAAGGAAAAACTCTTCCGGAAAGTGATCGCCGGAAGATTGATGAAACGATATGCCATGGCTGGTGGAGATGCCAACTTCGCAAGTTGCCTTCTATTGTTAAAGAAGTGTCCAGACGAAGAAATGAAGGCCATTTTGATGGATAATCTGGAGGCGGCCTTCGAAGGGGTGACCATGCCCGTTCTTCCGGATGAATTGTCCTCCGCGATGGATGAATATTCTCGAAAATTGGGGGAGAGCGGCTTGGTTTTACAAATGAAAAAAGGAGAGAAGGGGGCGCTTGCCAAAGCACAGGCAGCCCTTGCCAATTAGCGGTCCCGGTTTCCGTGCGCTCTGAGCTGATCCGGCTGATCGGCGCCACGAAGGATCCCGCGGTGGTGCCCTCCCTTCTGAAGATCCTTGCGGTAAACGGTGAGGACTCCCTCAAGCGCGTGGCCCTTCAGGAACTGGCCCGATTTAACGACCCCAAAATTCCCAAGACCATCCTGGGTCGTTTTGGCTCCACTTTACCTGATGAACATGAAGTGAGGAGCACGGCGGAGCGCGTTCTGGCGGGGCGTCCGGAATGGGCCGGGTTCTTGTTGGATCAGGTGGATCTGGCCGTGGTGAAAGATCGCAATGTGCCTTCGGACATTGTCCAGTTGATGATGACCCACGGAGACCAGGAAATTGATAAACGGGTGGCCGAACACTGGCCGGGAATCGCCGCCGGTTCTGGTGGAGTGGATGTGTTGAAGGAATCCGCCCGCATCAAGGGAGTTTTGGCGACGGGCCAAGGCGAGGCCCTGAAAGGCAAGGTCATTTTCACCACCCGCTGTGCCATTTGTCACAAACTTTTCGACGAGGGAAATCAGATCGGACCGGAGTTGACCGGATATGAAAGGAACAACCTCGATTTTTGGCTTCCATCGATCCTCAATCCGAGTCTGGAGATTCGGGAAGGGTTTGTTCAATTTGTCGCCTCCATGAAAGACGGGCGCAAGATTGCCGGAATTGTTGAGGATCAAAACCCCCGAACCGTGACCCTGAAAGATGTGGCCAATCAGAAATCAGTGCTGGCGAGAGCGGACATGGACTCCTTCCAGGCATCGAAAATTTCGCTGATGCCGCCCGGCCTACTGGTGGGAATGGCCGATTCAGAATTGCGGGATCTTTTCGCTTATCTGACGGCAAAGACCAAACCGGAATAAATATCGACCCACAACCGGCTCACTTTCCGAAGCGATACAGCGCCTTTTCACCCCTGACGAGAAGGGCCCCGTCGAATGCGATCGGAGACGCCATGATGGTGTCGTCCAGGTGATTTTCGGCAACCATCTTGAATTCTTTACCCGAATCGAGGACAGTGATCGATCCTTCCTGACTGCAAAAATAGAGATGGTCGTCCACCCACAGTGGTGAAGCGGAAAAGTTGCCGTCGATTCGCTCGGTCCAGTGAATGGCGCCGCTCTTCGCGTCGAAACAGGTTGCAATCCCCCCATCCGAAATCACATAGAGATCATCTCCCACAACAAGGGGAGAGGGTCTCGCCGGTATGCGTCTGGTTTCCTTCCACATGATCTTTCCAGCGTCGCCGGTGATGTCACCTGTCCCGTCCGGATGAACTGCCCATAACTGGGGTTTGCCGAACCCGGTGGCAAAGTAGAGCAATTGATATTTTTCGGAAAAAACGGGGCGCGGCACTACCGAAAATCCGTTTCCGTGATCCAATCGCCAGATTTCTTTTCCGGAAGCGGGATCGTAGCTGATCATCCACTGGGCTCCCATGCAGATGAGCTGCAGAGGGGCGCCTCTTTTCGGTTTGATCAGAATGGGGGTGCAGAATGATTTTTTCTGATCACCCCGGGCGGCCCGCATTTCCGGCCGATTCGTCTTCCAGACTTGCCTGCCAGTTTGCTTGTCCAAAGCGGCGACATATTGCCGGTCCACGCCGTCGCAGATCAGAATGAGGAGATTTTCATAGAGAAAAGGTGAACTGCCCGGCCCGGTGGAATGATTCAGCGGCAACACCTTGTGCCAGATGATCTCCCCCGTCCCGGTGTCGACACACCAGGTTCCCATGGTCCCAAAATGAGCGTATAATTTGCCTTCATCGTCGAGGACCGGTGTCGGGGAGGCATAGCTGTTTACGGGGTGGATGGAAATGGGAAAGGTGAGCGACTTCAGTTTGATTTCCTTTTCGAGCCTGCCGGTTTGGAGATCAACTTCCAACACCAGTAAATCCAACGAGGCGGCCACCCTGCTCTCGCGAAATTTTCTGGGATCGACTCCCCTTGCTTTCAGGATTTTCAGACGTTCCTCCTCAGATGGAAATTTCTCCACGGCGGAAGTCATCCAGACTTTCCCGTTTTTGGTGACGGGGGACGACCAGCCCCGACCGGGTAGGGGAGTTTTCCATCTCAGCGATGCACCTTCGCCAAAATGGACAGGCACATCGTCAGCTTGGGCAACGCCGTTTCCCAGCGGTCCCCGAAATTGTGGCCAGTTCGGTGACGAATTTTCGCAATGAGCCGCCGATGAAGCGAGACATAGGCTCGCAATGATCGAGAGAAAAAATTCGATTTTCATCGAGAAAAAGAAATTGGCGGTCTCTTGAATCCCCGGTCGCTTAACCCGGATATCTGGTGAGCTTTTCGTCGCCATAGGCCGCGGGCGGATTCCGCCGAGGCGCCCGAAGATGTTTGTGCGGGGCTGTCAAGGAACGCCGCCCCAACAAAAATCGGGTGGAACGCAGGTGGAATGGGACGCTGCAAGTCGTAGCGGGAAAGTTCATGAAATGGTGGGGTCAAAATGGTTTTGCCAGACAAAGCCAGGCAACGACCGCCCCTGTCAGCAGGGATATCAGAACAGCCGTTTTGGCGGGAATCTTTCCCTTCTTTGCGTAAACGAAAAGAAAGACCATGACCAGCCAAAGCACCATCTTGGTAATCAACCAGCCCGGAAATCCGTATTTGCCCATTCCCTGGGCCGCGAATCCGGAAAACAGGAGAATGAGGAGTCCCGCCCCGTGAAGGCTGGCGACCATTCGATTGATCCGGGTGCGATTTTCGCCAATGGCGAGGAGTCCGCCGAAGCCCAGGAATAGACAGAAGGCCCCGATCAGGTGAAAGAGTTTGATGTAGATGATAGCCATGATTTCAGGTGTTACTTGAGTTCAGGTCGTTGCGTGGAGTGTGGTTTGTTTTGGTATTTGTTCGAAATGTTGTTCGACCTTGTCTCGATCGGGAACGGGTTCCTGCGCCCCATTTCCCAGAGTGGAAAGTCCCCCGGCGCAGTTGGCGGCCCGGACCGCCTCTTCCAGAGGGGCTTCCGATGCGATCCATGCCGCAAAACAACCCGCAAAGGCATCACCCGCACCCACCGTATCAATAGGCAGCACGGCGAGCGTCTCAACTTCAAATGGATCTTCGGTTTTTGGGAAGACCAAAGTTCCGCTGCTGCCCCGGGTAATCACGAGGTGCTCGATTCGAAGTTCATGCATGCGCTGTCGGACTTCAGAACAGTCAGTCAATGTTGGAAAAAATTCCAGTAATTCAGATGCCTCGTATTCGTTCACAATCACGAAGTCGCATTGAACGGACAGCCACGGAAAAGCCGGGTTGGAAGGGGAGGGATTCAGGATGACTGGCACGTCATTCTCGTTGGCAGTCAGGATTGCCTGAATGACCGCCGCCTGCGGGACTTCAAACTGCGCCAGCAAGGCATCGCTGGTCTGGATGACTTGGCTTCCATTGAAAATACTTTCTTTCGACAGAAAGTCATTGGCCCCTCCCGAGATGACGATCGTGTTCTCGCCATTCCGATCAACCGTAATGAAAGCCGCGCCGGTCGCCGCGGATACCAGTTGAATGTGATCGGTGGAGATACCTTCCTTTTCCAGAGCATTCCGGTAGGCTTGTCCGTTCTCGTCCTTTCCCGCCGCCGCGAAAAGACAAACATCCGCTCCCTGACGATGCGCCGCAATGGATTGGTTGGCCCCTTTTCCCCCTCTTAAAGTGGCAAATTCCTCGGCTGAAACCGTTTCTCCCGAAGCGGGAAGATCACCCACCGTGCTGACGTAATCGATATTCATCGACCCGACGACGGTGACTTTTGGCGGCCTGGACTGCTTGCTCATCGAATCAGAATCAAAAGAATTTCCATGCTACCAGAGAATCACCGTTTGGGAAGCGTTTGTTTTTTCCCCTCTTCATCCACGTTGACCAGAGTGACTCTCGTGGAGAAGATTTCCCTGCCTTCACGATTGGCGGCCACGCAGTAAGTAACGGATGTATTTCCTCTTTTTACCTTTTCACTGTAAAAATGGAGAATCGACCCTTCCCGAACACTTTTCTTGAAGTCGACCTGATTCATGCCGACGGTGACAAATCGGCAGCCTGGGTAGTCGAGGCTTGCGCTGAGCCATGCCATTTCATCCACCCACATGAGAAGATAGCCACCAAAAAGAAAGCCAAACTGATTGAGATGTTCGGGGCGGACCAGCCGGTGATTTTCCATTTGAGTTAAAACCAGGTTGTTTGAATCCGATAGACTGTCGAAACGAACAGTCAGGCAAAGGATCGTTCCCGACAAGTAGATTTGATAAAAACCTTCAGAGGTTTAAATATTCAGAAAACCTTTCGCTTTTCGAGAAAAATGATGACATGTATGCTGGGTTCTAATCGTCCAAAACCGGAGTTGTTGCTGCATTTTCATGAGTGAGAAATATCATTTTGTGCCGACCATTGTCGGGGCCTTCCTTTGTCTGTCTCTTTTGCCATTAATCGCGCAGGAGGACCGTAACGAGAAGCCGCCTCCCAGAGGGGAACCCCCTTTTGCGGGAAAAACGATCGATCAATTGACGGCGGACGACGTGCTGCAGTTGGTTCGCTACAGTTACACTCTTTACAACCGTGACTTCACTGGCCAACTCCGCATGGGAATCAAAGACAAGATTCCATTTCTCCTTTCGTTGAAGCCGGAGTCCATTCGCTTCATCTTTTCCGATCCTCCGCAGGTGATCTATCTCGACACCCGCGACAATGGATTTTCTCTCTACCAAGGCATCGGAGGAAAAGAACTGCAAGAGGTGAGCCCCGATCAATACGGAGAGAGAATCAGAAAATCGGACGTTACCTACGATGATCTGTCCATGCGTTTTCTCTACTGGCCCAACGCCAAAATCGCCGCGGAGGAAGTTCTCAAGGGGCGAAAAACTTGGAAGGTGGTGGTTCGCAATCCCAATGGCCGCGGCGCCTACGCCACCGTTGATTGCTGGATCGACAAAATCAGCGGAGGGCTCATCAAAATGATCGGATACAATCGACAGGGGCGCCCCATTCGACGCTTTGAAGTGCTCCATGGAAAGAAATTCGGCGACATTTGGATGGTGGATGAAATGAGGATCGAAACCATCAGTCCCAAGAATGGGAAAATTCTCTCCAGCACCAGAATGCAAATCAAACAAGCCGTGGAATGAGAGGATCCGAGCTTGTAGAAAGTCTCGCCCGATCAGCTTTTTCCGTTGCATCCTTTCGGAAGTGTGATTGAATGGGCGGCGACGCCATGGAAACGAAGAATGATCCGGTATCAGGGTGATACCGAAAAATGAGCAAATGAGCGAATCAGCAACAAAAGAATCGAATGCAGAGGAGTTGAAACTCCATGCCAATGACACGGGGAGTGCCGATGTCCAGATCGCAAGACTGACGGAACGCATTCAGCATCTCACCAATCACATGTCCGCCAACAAGAAGGATCTTTCATCTCGGAGAGGTCTTTTGCGGATGGTAGCCACGAGGAGGAAACTCCTTGATTATCTGAAGAGGACTCAACCGGATCGCTATCAAAACGCGATCAAAACACTGGGACTGCGTCGCTAACCCCGGCGCTTTTCTGCTTTTCGGAGCTTTGGCCCGACGGGCGGTGTCTGCGACATCGGAAGCGTGAATGAGGGAATGACAGGAACAGGTTTGTCCTGATCGCATTCACCGAACCATCGGCCCGCGGACGAGAGCACCCCTCCAGAACACTGCCTGACAGGAACCGAACTCCTCATCCAATTTACTACACAAAAGAAAGAAAAGAAAAAAATGAGCATTGAAACAATTACGTGTCAGGTTGGCACGCAGGAAATGAAATTTGAAACCGGCAGGATGGGTAAGCTTGCCGATGGCGCCGTAACCGTGCAGGTTGGGGAAACCGTGGTGATGGTTACGGCCGTCTCACAGACCAGTGTCAGGGAGGGACAGGACTGGTTTCCTCTCTCCGTTGAATACAAAGAAAAAGCTGCCGCGGCAGGTCGCTTTCCCGGAGGATACTTCAAGAGAGAAGGTCGTCCTACCGAAAAGGAAATTCTGACCTGCCGGATGACGGACCGTCCGTTGCGCTCTCTTTTTCCAAAGGGCTACCTTTACGATACCCAGATTATCTCGCTGCTGCTCAGTGCGGATCTGGCCAACGATTCAGACATCCTCAGCATGAATGGCGCCTCAGCCGCACTCGCGATTTCCGACATCCCATTCGCCGGTCCTATCGGTGCGGTGCGCGTTGGGTTGGTGGACGGCGAGTTCGTCGCCAATCCGACTTTTGAACAACGGGAGGTCAGCGATCTGGATCTGGTTTACGCCGGTCTCCGAGATAAAGTGATCATGATCGAAGGAGCCGCCGAAGAAATCCCCGACGCCAAATTCAAAGAGGCCCTGGCCTTTGGGCAGGAGGCCATCCAACCCATTCTGGATGCTCAGGAGAAACTGACCCGCGTCGCCGGTAAAGAAAAACGGGAATACGAAGTGACAATTGCCAAAAAAGAACTGCTCGAAGTTGCTTATGAAGTCATCGGTGATCGGATCGAAGATGCCATCTACAAGCCCGGCAAAGTGGAGCGGGGGAAAGCCACCGCCGCTTTGCGCAAGGAATTGAAGGAAAAAACCCTGGAGAAATATCCTGAAACCTCAGATTTCGAGCTCGGACAGGCCTTTGACTACGTCCAGAAAAAAGCATTTCGCATCAGCATTCTCGACAAGGGGCTCCGCTGTGACGGTCGTGACAAGGACACCATCCGCCCGCTCAGCGCCGAAATCGGGGTCATGCCCAGGACCCACGGCACTTCCTTGTTTGCCCGTGGTGAAACACAGGCCCTTGCCATTGCCACTCTTGCTCCGGGAGATGAGCAGCAATATCTCGACAACTACGCCGGTGGCGAAGATTCGAAGCGCTTTATCCTTCACTACCATTTCCCTCCCTTCAGCGTGGGTGAAACGGGTCGGATGGGCGGGTTCAATCGGCGTGAAATTGGTCACGGCGCCCTGGCTGAGCGTTCCCTTCTGCCCATGGTCCCCGATTCAGCGGATTTTCCGTATGCCATCCGTGTCACCAGTGAGGTCATGGAATCCAACGGCTCCACCTCCATGGCATCTGTTTGTTCCGGTTCTATGGCACTGCTCGACGCCGGTGTTCCCCTGAAACGCCCCGTAGCTGGAATTTCCTGCGGTCTGGTAACCGAATTTTCGGAGGCCGGTGAAATGGAGCGCCACGTTACCATCCTGGACATCATCGGAAGCGAAGATTTCTTCGGAGACATGGACTTTAAACTTTGCGGGACCTCGGAGGGAGTGACCGGTTATCAGCTTGATCTGAAACTTCCCGGCATTCCCTTGGAGATCCTTTACGAAGGAATCGACAAAGCCATGAAGGGACGCTTTGATGTGTTGAAGGTGATGAATGAAACCATCAGCGCACCCAATGCCCTGAGCAAATACGCCCCCCGAATCGAGTCCTTCAAAATTGATCCACAAAAAATCGGAGAACTCATCGGACCCGGCGGGAAAAATATCAAAGGCATTCAAAGCGAAACCGGCGCCGACATCAACATCGAAGACGATGGAACTGTCAGTATTTACGCTGCACACATAGATGCCCTGGAACGCGCCGTGGAACTGGTGAAACGTGTCACTGCCGAAATCGAAGTAGGCGCTCTCTACCACGGCAAGGTTGTCAGCACCACCAACTTTGGTGCTTTCGTCGAAGTATTGCCCGGAAAGGATGGCATGATCCACATATCCGAGTTGGCCGACTTCAGGGTCAACAAGGTTGAGGACGTGGTCAAAGTCGGTGACATGGTCTGGGCCAAGTGCATTGGAATCGACGAAAGGGGCCGCGTAAAGATGAGCCGAAAAGCCGCCATGGCGGAAAGAGGTGACGACGCTGCGGCCGAAATGGGCTGAAAAGAAAGCGTCTGAAAGAAGGGAACCTTCAGGGTTCCCCATAGAAAACAGTCAGAACACAACCCTGTTGAATCCCTGAGTCAACAGGGTTGGATCGCCTCGGGCGCTTCTTTCCGGCTGGGGAAGAAAACCTGGAACAACACCCGGAACACCCGGAACAGTCCGGTAGAGTGAATTGAGTATCAGGGATCGGGCTCAGGTGGCGGAATGCGGGGAGTGCTGGACCTCCTGGGGGCTACTTCACCATCACCGTCTCGGCAGTCGCTTTGGCGACTCCGGATTTTCCGGGTTCATCCAGGACCTTCTCAATATTCACCGCGCTGACCTTGTACTCGGGGCACAGCGTATCGGCGCAATGCTCATCACTGGTGACGTTGTTGACCATGTGCTCCGGAAAATGAAAGGTGGTGTAAACGATTCCGGGTTTCACTTCGGAGCTGACTTCCGCTTCCAACTCCACTTCTCCCCGCACGGAATAGAGTCTCACATGATCACCGGATTCGATCCCTTTTGCGGCGGCGTCATCCGGATTGATGGCAAGGAGGTCTTTGGTCACGATGCGGCTGTTGCCGGTTCGCCGGGTCATGGTTCCGCAGTTGTAATGTTCCAGGAGACGGCCCGTGGTGAGAATAAAGGGATATTCTTCACCGAGATGCTGGATGATTTCATTGGATTCTTTGAAGTGGAAGAAGTGAAATTTTCCAAGACCCCTCTTAAATTCTTCGGTGTGCAGAATTGAGGTGCCCTCGCCACCGGGTTTGATGGGCCATTGGGTGCCCTGCTCCCCCAGCCCCTCCCAGGTGGCGCCCTCGAAAAAAGAAACGACTTTTGAGATCTCATCCAACATTCCCTCCGGCGTGTAATCGGGTTGATCGTATCCCATTCGGTTCATGATCTCTACGACGATCTGGCCATCGGGTCTGGTTCCCGGTAGCGGTTGAACGGCAGCCTCTACTCGCTGGACGCGACGTTCTCCGTTGGTGAAGGTCCCTGACTTTTCCAGAAAACTGGCCGCGGGAAGGATCACGTTGGCAAATTGAGCAGTCTCGGTCATGAAGATTTCCTGAACGACGAGAAAGTCGAGGGAGTTCAAGGCTTCTTTGACAGCTTCGGAATTGGGATCGGTCTGGACGACATCTTCACCCATGAGCCAGAGTGCTTTCAAATCACCGCTTCGGGCGGCTTCGAACATCTGGGGAATTTTATAGCCGATTTCATCCGAAAGGGGGCGCCCATAAAATTTTTCGTAGTTCCGGTGGTTTTCCGGATCGTTTACCGGCAGATAACCGGCCCCCTGATGAGGTTGGCAGCCCATATCGGCGGCGCCCTGGACATTGTTCTGACCTCGAAGGGGATTCACTCCCACTCCGGGACGCCCGATGTTTCCGGTCATCATGGCGATATTGGCAATCAACATGATCGCCTTGGCGCCCTGGGTGTGTTCCGTGACGCCGAGCCCGTGAAATTCCATGGCGGCATCGGCGCTGGCATATTCGATAGCCGCGGCTTTCACCAGTTCGCGATCCACTCCGTGAATGTGTTCCAATTCATCGAGATCCAGAGAGCGCAGGCCCTCTTCGAATTGATCCCACTGTTCGCAACGACGTTTCACAAAATCGTTGTCCACCAACCCGGCTTCCCAAATGTAGTAGGCAAACATGTTCAGGGCCGCGACGTTGGCGCCGGGCCGGACCTGCAGGTGATACTTGGCGTAGGGGACGATTTCGATTTCCCGCGGGTCGATAATGATACCGGGCACACCTTTCATGAGCCGTTGTTTGATTCGTGCCCCGGTCACGGGATGACCCTGAGTCGGGTTGGCTCCGATCACGAGAATGCAGGAGGTGCGTTCCAGATCATCAATGGAATTGGTGGCGGCGCCGGTCCCGAATGATTGCTGCATGCCGAAGGCCGTTGGCGAGTGACAAACCCGGGCGCAACAATCGATGTTGTTGGTTCCAATGACGGCGCGAATAAATTTTTGCAGGAGATAATTTTCCTCGTTGGTACAGCGGGCCGACGAGATTCCGGCGATGGCATCCGGGCCGTGTTCCTTCCGGATCCGTAGCAGGTTTTCGGCGATGTGATCGTAGGCCTCATCCCAGCTTGCCTCGTCGAAATGCCCGTTGGTCCGAATGAGGGGGGTTGTGAGTCTGTCGGGATGATTGTAAAAGCGAAATGCGTAACGACCTTTGAGGCAGGTATGCGCATGATTGACCTCGGCGTCCACCGGGGCCTGAATGGACAGGATTTCGCCTCCCTTGGTGGCGACTTCCAGATTGCAACCCACGCCACAGTAGGTGCAGACGGTCCGGGTTTTGTGGGTGGCCTCAATTGCTTTCGAGGCAAACACATCGGAAATGGCTGAAGTCGGGCAGGCCTGGGAACAGGCGCCGCAGGAAACACAGGGAGAGTCAGCGAAGGAAACGTCCATCCCTTTGATGATGCGGGCCTCGAAACCGCGACCGTGCATGGAGAGAACCATTTGCCCCTGAATCTCGTCACAGGCACGGACGCAACGGGAGCAGTTGATGCATTTGCTGAGATCGCTGGTCATGTAGGGATGGGAAAGATCTTTTTCCCGATCCAGATGATTGGCGCCCGCCGGATAGCGGACTTCCCGAATGCCCACCTGTGCGGCAACGGTCTGAAGTTCGCAGTTCCCGTTGACTTCGCAGGTGAGGCAGTCGAGGGGATGATCTGTCAGGACCAACTCCACGATATTGCGCCGCAGCTTGCGAATGTTTTCCGACTCCGTAAACACCCAGAGATCATCGGTCAAGGGCGTATGACAACTTGCCACAACCCTTCGGGGACCGTTCTCTTCCATGGCAATTTCGACCGAGCAAACCCGACAGGCCCCGTAGGGTTCCAGCTGAGGAGCATCGCACAAGGTGGGGACCTGACCTCTACCCCTGTGACGATCCACACAATTCAGGATGGTGTCACCTGCCTCGAAGGAGAATTCCTCCCCATCAATGTGGATGATGTTCTGATTCTTGAGACTGACCATTTTTCGGGAGCGATTGAGTTGACTGCACGACCCGCCATCATACCCTTCCCTGGAAATGGTGTCAATCGTCCGGAGCGGCTATTCCGAAGTTCCCGGATTTCAGGGTATGGGACAGAGAGCGAAGGCCTGACTTCAGGCGCCTACGAGACGCGCCTTACCGTTTGATTTTGGGCTTTCGCGGCGGTGGCAGGGTGGATTCCGGTTGGACGGGGGCAAGGATGGGAGCCGTGTGCTCGCGGTGCAGTTCCACCGCGGATGATTCGAGTTCTTCCTCGACCGCTTGGGAAATCGTGGTGGTCCGCGGCGACGGCTCCAATTCTTCGCCGGCAGAGGGTTGTTCGATGTGTTCCTCAGCATATCCCGACCCAGAAGGGGGCTCGGCCGCCTCGGCTGGGGCGGCGGCATGACTGACCAGCATACTGGGATTGATTGGCTCCGTGGGATCGATTGCCTTTTTTGCTTTGAGAGCAATCCTCTGGGTAGTGGGACGCAGCTCCTCGCCGCGCTCTTCTTGTTCCGGAAGGATGGGCTTGGGCACTTCATTCTGGAGCATGGCCGCCTGGGCTTCTTCAATGCTGCGGCCATTTTTCAGATCCTGGGCAAAAAGAGACATTTGATAATCCTTGATAAATGCCCGTGCTGCCTTGGCCACGAAATCCACCTCGTCCTGAATTGAGTGAAGCACGATCAGCCGGAAAAGCTCATCGAAAACGATCAACAGGTTCCCTCCGTCATATCCAAAAGCGAGTTGATCGGCATTTCGGTTGTCTTTTTGAAAATAAAAGGCGATATCATCGAGAACCCGCGCCATATCGGCCACCCGATCGGGAACAAATGGGGCATCGCTGAACAACACCTCGCTCTGTCGGGAGAAGATCACCCCGAAGATGGAACCTGCTTTGCGGAGGGAACTGAGTGTCGATGTCAGGGTTTGTGGATTCATGAAGCGGCCTTTTCTTCGGGATATCCAGGCTCTCAATCGTGTGCCCGCGCCAGTCGTTTTATTGATTGATGTGATCTCTCACACTTGCCAGAAACTCTCTCATGGGCATTCGCCGATTGACGATCGCCCCGACAACATCGGGATTGTGAGGATCGGAATTTTGGTCAAAACAGAAACCCATTGTTTCGTCGTGATCGTAGGAAACAGCGTAAGCGACGGCGTTCATTTCCAGCCTTTCTCCGAGTAAAAGGGCGCATTCCTGGAGGGACATCAGATTGGCGGCGAATTTCTCGGTGTCTTCCCGTCCGGTCTTGCCCCGGGCCACTCCGCTTCCGGCTCTGAAAAAGCGCGGCCTCTGTTTTGCCATGGCTTCTTCCAGGGCCTCACTGTTTTCGGTTTGGTCACTCATTTGAAATCTTTCATCACCGGGTTTTGAACAGTTTTGAACAGTTTTGAACAGTGGAGAGCCGGATCTCAGGCATCTCTTTTCATTTTTTTTCAATAGTCTAAGAGGGGCCAAAGGTACCAGACTGACGGTAAGTTGTCGAATTTTTTAAGGGTTTTCCATTCTCATTTTTGGGGTACTTTCCGGGAGAGTTCCCCGTGCATGAATTTACCGAATAAGATCACGATATTTCGCATCATCCTGATTCCGGTTTTCATCTGCTTCGCGATTGCTTACAGTGACTCCCTGGAATCTGATTCCGAAAAGGTGTGGCTGCGGGTTGCGGCTCTGCTGAGCTTTGCCCTTGCTTCAATCAGTGACGCTCTGGATGGTTTTCTGGCGCGACATTACCACACGAAAACATCTTTCGGGCGAACCCTGGACCCCGTGGCAGACAAACTGCTCCTTCTCGCGGGGATTGTCACGCTCAGCCTGACCCACTGGCAACCAGGGCTTCCCTTGTGGTTCGGATTCCTGGTGATCGGTCGGGATCTGATTATTGTCGCGGGAGTTCTCTTTATTCGCGGGAGAATCGGGCAGGTGAAAATGAAGCCAATCTGGAGCGGTAAAATCTGCACAGCCCTGCAGTTGAGTTGCGTTTGCTGGGTTTTACTCGACGTTTGGAGTCAAGAGACCCGGCCCGTGACGCTGAGTGTGTTGATTTATCTGGCTGCTCTTTTCACATTGATTTCGGGATTGCAGTATATCTGGAACGGAAGATGCCAGTTGAAGAACTCCAGTCATCACGCGTCTGAATCGTAATCCTGACATGTCACACCGTAACAAACCGCGCGTCGCCATTGTGGGACGTCCCAACGTGGGCAAATCGGCTATTTTTAATCGCCTCGCCGGTCGGCGAATTTCGATCGTTCACGATCAGCCTGGTGTGACCAGAGACCGCATTGTCGCGGAGTGTCATCGGGCCCGGGTTCCCTATGAGCTGACAGATACCGGAGGAATCGGCGCTTTGCTGGATGATGTCTTCGCGGAACAGGTCCGAGTTGAAGCGGAAATCGCCATCGAATCGTCCGATTTGATCTTATTTGTTGTCGATGCCCGGGAAGGTCTCCATCCAATCGATCAGACTTTGGCGGCGTTTCTTCGAAAAAGTGGAAATCCATTGATTCTTCTGGTCAACAAAGTGGACAACGAAAAACAGGTCCGTGACGCCGACGAATTTTCCTCGATGGGTTTTGAATTGCAGATCAATGTGTCCGCTGCGCACGGAAGAAATTTCGGTGATCTGGAAAAAGCCATCGCGGGGCAGCTCGAACGAGTTCGCGTTGCCGACCCGGTGGATGGCGAAAATCCCCAGGGGGAAAAACAAGCTGTTCGCATTGCCATATTGGGACGTCCCAACGTGGGAAAATCATCTTTGGTGAATGCCATATTGAATGATGAAAGGACTATCGTATCCGATGTCGCGGGAACAACCAGAGACGCCATTGACGTTCCCTACGAGCGCGATGGACAGGCTTATACGCTGATCGATACCGCCGGGATTCGAAAAAAAACAAGGCGCGACACCTCCGTGGAAACATTCTCGGTGATGCGTTCGGAAAAGTCCATCCGGCGAGCAGACCTTTGTCTGCTGGTGATCGACGCCTCTTCCGGTGTGGTTTCTCAGGATCGCCGAATCGCCCGTCTGATTCTGAATGTGCACAAACCTTGTGTCGTTCTTCTGAACAAGTTCGATCTGTATCATCCCGATGCAAAATTCGCTGACCGTATCGAGAATTTTCGGGAGGAACTGGGAGATGATCTGTTCTTCCTGTCCTATGCGCCCAAGCTGGCGGTTTCGGCAAAAGAACGATCCTATCTGGGGAAAATTTTCCAGGCAATCTCCCAGGTCAGACGGGTCGCCCAGTATCCGGTTCCAACTGGAGTGCTCAACCGCCTGTTGCAAACCGCCATCGAGCGCAATCCAGCTCCTTCCAAGCGGGGCAAGCGGCTCAAACTGTTGTATTCCACGCAAAGGCGGGAAGATCATCCGGGAGCGATTCCAGTTCCCGAGTATCTTCTTTTCGTCAACTATGCGAATCTTTTGTCGCGCACCTACGAACGTTTTCTGGAGAACCAGATTCGCCAAGAATTCCCCATGGATGGGCTGCCTTTTGTTTTTCGAGTCAGATCAAGGCGGCGCGGGATTGAAAAACGGGAGAAAAAGCGCAAGCAATAACGCCTGCCCAGGAGTTTGTCGGACTTACCTTGATTGACTGCGGAAAACGAGGATTTGGCCCAAATTTCCCTTCGTTTTCGTCACTTGTGTTCCCACAAACTCCCCCCACTG
>Ga0114931_10002358_pt1 | contig 24041 bp, 23 predicted proteins | sample 2SBtaG_FD_89579 | JGI IMG/M metagenome (GOLD analysis project Ga0114931, IMG submission 89579) | Deep subsurface microbial communities from Kolumbo volcano to uncover new lineages of life (NeLLi) - 2SBTROV14_V59a metaG | ecosystem: Environmental > Aquatic > Marine > Volcanic | place: Kolumbo... | reverse complement strand
AACATCACCATAGTCACACCAGGCATTGAAAAAGACGATACTCTGGCCATACTCAAAAATTTTGCTCTTAATTTCGACAGGGTAATTATCACTGGCTACCCGCCGTTTGTCATGGACATAATACACGAGGCCAGGCAACAACAGATTGACCTGGACCGACTTAACTTGCGCCTGCTTTTTGCCGGGGAAAACTTTTCAGAAGTCTGGCGGGACACTATCCATAAACTGGCCGGAATCAAATCAAGCTTTTATGGCTCAGCCAGTATTTACGGCACAGCTGACGCTGCTGTGCTGGGCCATGAAACTCCTCTGTCAATCTTTGCCCGGAAAAAAACAGATAAGGACTCCAAGCTTTACAGTGATTTATTCGGCCAAGCGCCATTCCTGCCTACACTGGTCCAGTACTACCCAGGCAAAAAATATTTTGAATCAACCGCCGGGAAAGTAGTCTTTACCTGTAAGGCTGGCTTGCCCCTGATCAGATACAACATCCATGATAAAGGCCAGATTATCAGTTATCATGACATTATTGCTACCCTTGAAAAGCATGAGGTAAACGATTTGACTCCTAACCTGAAAAGCTGGCAGTTACCGTTTATTTGCCTTTTTGGCCGTGATGATATATAGCTTCTTTTTACGCTGTCAACATTTATCCAGAAAATATCAAGGTCGGCCTGGAAGACAAGCGGGTCAATGGCTATGTCACGGGAAAGTTTGTAGCCGAAACTCGGCTGGCTGAAAATCAGCTTGATCAGGAATTAATTATTAATTTGGAGCTTACCCAAAAAAACAAACCCGGCTCAGAAATAGTCACCTTGATCCAGCAATGTATTTATGATAACCTGATTAAGCTGAATGCCGAGTTTAGAAAACTATCCAGATCAATAGGCGAACGCCAAGCCAAACCTACCATAAATCTTATCGAATTCGGCGATCCAAAGTTTGAAATAAAAAAATCCAAGTTAAAATGGATAAATTAAAATAATCCAAAAATCGAATTAAAAAATTGAATAAGGAGGTTTTGATGTACTACGCAGATTCATTAGCTTTTTTAGGAGTACAAGGTGGACCCATACAAATTGAGAAAGATTTAAATCTCAATTTGGCTCACCTAACAGCAGCCCCACCATGGATGACAGAAATGAAACAAGTTGATAATTTTATCAACAATAATTTCAAGCCGGATCTGAAAAAGCATCCCCAACTTAAGCTAGTATCAACGGCAGAGGACATAACAACCACACCTTTGACCAACATAATTCTGGGTTTACAAAATTGCCCTCATGATGTTGATGTCGGCCGCTTATGCGAATCTGGAATCCGAATATTAGCTTTTGCCTACAACCACCAAAACATTTTTGGTTCAGGTTTCTTTAACCTCTCTATAGGCCTAACTCCAGATAGGGCGGCTTTGGTGCAAAAATGCCTTGATTATAATATCATAATTGACATTTCACATGCTGGACACCAAATGGCGCGAGACATTCTTGATATTATGAAACGAAGAAAAATTTCTGGAAAAGTTATAGTCACTCATAGCGCTTGTTATTCCTTTTACCCTCACATTAGAAATCTAACTGATGGTATTTTAACAGATATTGCTAACTTGGGAGGTGTAATAGGTATCCCCACTGTAACTTTTTTTCTAGACAATAAAGATAAAGGCTTACAGTCATTTACTAAGCACCTTCGCCACGCTATCAACCTCTGTGGTGAAAATGCTATCTGTATCGGTAGTGACGGGTGTTATATCAAACTCGCACCAGAAATAGACAGGGATAGGTTCAACTTGTTAAAGGAAAAATTTGACAAACAAGACACACTAGTGGCCAGGTATCCAGAACACCCTATCGAGCTAAATGGGGCTAATCGTATGGAAGTACTTGATGCCAATATTAGTTTTATTGGTTCAAGTATTAAAGAAAAAATACTAGGTATTAACTTTTTTCAGTATTTAAAGCAAAATTTGACCTAACACAAACACACCTACCGACTTCAAGCGTCAGTAGGTGTTTTAATTTCAAAATGAATCAAAAAATGATATATTACACTTGTTAACCCCATGCCATTATGTCATTTGAACTTGCTTTCACCCTAGTTTCAGCTTTTTCCATATTTTTTATCGGGGTCGTGGTTTATTTTCACGACCGGAAAAGTGTTACCAATACGCTGTTCTTTTTTATTGCCTTAGCTACGCTATTTTGGTCAGTGGCGAATTATTTTTCCATTGTTGCCTCGCCAACAGAAGTGCTCAGATGGATCCGGTTGGTGCTCTTTTTTGCCGCGCCGCACGCTGTCTTGTTTTTTTTGTTTGTTTATAATTTCCCCAGCCGTAAAATTATAATGAAAAAATGGCTCTTCTGGTTAATTATAACTACTATGGTCATTGCCATGGTAGCTACCCAGACGGCTTATATTTTTTCTGGCATTGACATAAGGGACGGTCAAGTGGTCCCAGTTCCCGGGGTATTGATATCATTGTTTGTGGTAGTGGCACTTGGCTCTCTCTTGTCTGGCGTATTCCTGGCTGTTAAAAAATATCATCTGGCCAAAGAATCCGAGAAACGGCGCTGGTTATTTCTGTTAGCTGGGGTTATTATTAGTTATTTACTGCTAATCCTGACCAACTTTGGTTTTGTTGTATTTCTGGACAATACCTCATTTATAATCTTCGGGCCGTTATTTATGCTGCCAACTATTATTAGCATGGCCTATGCTATCCTAAAACACCACATGCTTAATGTGCGGGCAGTAACTACTGAAATCTTAACTTTTGTAATATTATTTATTACCCTGCTGGAAGTATTTATTTCTGAAAACTTAACCGAGGTCATTATCAGGATCGCCATTTTTCTGCTGCTTTTTGCTTTTAGTATTTTTTTGATCCGCAGCGTTCTTAAAGAAATAAAACAAAGAGAGCAACTGGAAAAACTGTCCAATGAGCTTTACAAAGCCAACCAGAAGCTTAAAGATCTGGATCAGCTTAAAACTGAGTTTCTATCTATTGCTTCTCACCAGCTGCGCACGCCTTTATCCGGCATCAAAGGCTATTTATCTATGATGATAGATGGCGACTTTGGCAAATTTAGCAAGGAGCAGGGCGGAATACTCAACCGGGTTAAAGCTGAGGTGGACCGCCTGGTCAGGTTGGTCCAAGATTTTCTCAATGTCTCGCGTATTGAATCAGGCCGTTTACAAATCGCTATGCTTGAGTTTGATATAGCGGCAGTGATTAATACAGTGGTCAAAGAACTTGCTCCCGCAGCTGAAAGCAAGGGCCTATCTTTGTCTTGTGATAGTGCAGATAAAAAAGTCATGGTCACAGGCGATCCTGATAAGCTCAAAGATGTCATAGTCAACTTAACTGATAATGCTATCAAATACACGGAAAAGGGCAGAGTCTGGATAAGCTTAAGTGCCAATGATAAAGAAGTGACTATAGAAATACATGACTCAGGTGTTGGCATAGACCGCGAAGAGATTAAAAAATTATTCAGCAAATTCAAACGCGCTAAGGGTATTGCTAGGGTCTCTGCTTCAGGCTCAGGCCTGGGCTTGTTCATTGCTAAAAAGATTATTATAGGCCACGGCGGAGATATTTGGGCTACCAGCAATGGTGAAGGCAAGGGTTCTGTGTTTGCTTTCACTATTCCTGTTAAAGGCAAACTCTTGCCAAAAAAATAACCTATTGTTAAGATAAAACATGCAAGCTGATTTTAAATATTCTAATTTATGGTTTCCTATTTCTCAACCTATTTCTAATTTTTTAATAACCGATTTCTGTTTCAAAATATGATAGATAAACAAAAGACTAAAATCCTAATCATAGAGGACGACTCAGTAAAGTCGCTTCGCGACAACAGGGCGAGACTACCATAATTTACGGTTTATAATACTTATGACGACTAAATCCAAAACTAAAATCCTAATCATAGAGGACGAAAAAACTCTGCTGGATATGTATTCTATCAAACTTACCAAAGAAGGTTTTGAGGTAGTCCAAGCTACAAACGGAGAAGTAGGCATAGAGGTAGCTAAACAGGAAAAGCCAGACATTATTCTGCTTGATGTTATGATGCCTAAAATAGATGGCTTTCAGGTTCTAGAGGAACTGAAAAAACTTAAAGCGTTTGACAAGACCCCAATTGTTCTCATGACAAATCTAGGTCAAGTAGAAGATATTAAAAAGGGTAAAGCAGCAGGTGCCACGGACTACTTAATCAAGAGTGAAAATACCCCAGCTCAAGTTGTGGTAAAGGTCGGGGAAATACTTAAAAAGTAAAACTCAAATATTATGTTTGATATTTACAACAACATTGACAATTTACCGCTTTTAATTATAATAATGATCTGGTCGCTTATCTGGAAAGGTTTCGCTCTCTGGCGGGCAGCCCATCTACAACAAAAGCCTTGGTTTGTTGTATTACTAGTTATAAACACAGCTGGCATTTTAGAGATCATTTATCTGCTGATCACGCAAAAGCGGGTAAAAAATAAATCTTCAGAAGTTGACTCAACCAGCTCGGCTCCTACAAAACAAGTTGAGAGTAATTAGTAATAATTTAGTAATTGGTAATTAAGATTTTTAGAAATTAGAAATTTTGATATTATAAATTACGAACATTGGTTCGCTATGGTGTCTGTGGTGTAATTGGTTAGCACACATCCCTGTGGAGGATGCGGCGGCGGTTCGAATCCGCTCAGACACCCCAACAAGTCCTAACTTGTTTTTTGTTAGACAAATGGGCCGTTGGCGCAGTTGGTAGCGCGCCTCCATGGCATGGAGGAGGTCGCTGGTTCGAATCCAGTACGGTCCACTATTCCGAATTTGAGAGCTTTCCCGCCGTGCCCTCGCTCTTTTTTTTGGCGACACTATCAAAATCGTTTATTCATTTGTTTAAAGCTTAACTTCTGCACCAATTTTGTGTAAAATAATGTAATAGAGATGTATATATGAAAAAATTTTTTCTATCTTTTACGATTTTTGTGGCATCTGCGGTGTATGCAGCGTACTAATATGTTGGGGGCGGTAATACCGCGCCCACGGCTCAGACATCGAGCAACACAACAGTAACTGTACCCATAACGCAGCAATCGACCGTCCCAAATACTAGCTCCGATTCAAATGGCCAAGATGTTCAATCGCCCCCCCCAACACCTTCGACTCCGACGACACCCGCCCCCGCGCCAAAGCCACGAGATCAATATGCGGACGGAACATACAGCGGTAGTTCAGAGGATGCGTATTATGGGTTCGTGCAAATCCAGGCTACTGTTGAAAGAGGTCAATTGACAGATGTCGCATTTCTCCAGTACCCGAACGATCGACGTACATCCCAATTCATAAATAACCAGGCGATGCCTTTGCTTCGGCAAGAAGCTATACAGGCGCAAAGCGCGAATGTGAGTGGCGTTTCAGGCGCGAGCCATACGAGCGCGGCGTTTCGCAAATCATTGGCGAGTGCACTTGCGCAAGCAAAAAACTAATATGCGCATTGATAAACCAACTATGGGGATGCTGGCTCGCGTTGAGTTGATAGGCGCAGGTGATCAAAAACCACTAGATAAAATTTTCGATCTTTGGGCGTCAATCGACGATCGTTTCAGCACCTATAAGGATTCGAGCGAGATAACGCGTATAAATCGTGGCGAGATAGACAAAACAAAGTACAGTCTCGAAATGCAGGAAGTTTTTTCTCTTGCAGATAAGACGAACGCGGAGACAAGCGGGTATTTTGATATCAAACGACCCAATGGATTTTTTGACCCCTCCGGATTGGTGAAGGGATGGGCTATCCAAAAAGGCGCCAGGCTTGCGCAGGAGCTCGGCTTTGACTCGTACTACTTGGAAATTGCTGGTGACATCCAGACTCGGGGTCACGATAATTATGGCCATCCTTGGTCCGTCGGAATCCGTAATCCTTTCGATCGTACACAAGTGGTTAAGGTACTCTATCCACGAGGCGCGGGCGTTGCCACTTCGGGAAGTGCTGAGCAAGGACAGCACATATATAATCCGCATGATTCCGAGTCTTCTCTTTCAGACATCGTAAGTATCACGGTCATCGGGCCGAACATATATGAATCTGACCGATTTGCTACTGCCGCATATGCTATGGGCGAGCACGGAATTCATTTCATAAATTCGCTCGAAGGATTTGAAGCGTATGCCATAAATAGTAACGGCATAGCTACGATGACTGACGGTATAGATAAATATTTAATGGCATGAAATTTATCGACGACATACTCAACCGCATAACTATGTACCGCCTGGTTTTGTATTACCTGACGGCACTTGTGTTAGAGGCATTCGTATTAAGTTTCTTTAACTTGTTGCCATACAACCCATCCACATTCGCGTCCTCGGCTGTGCTTATTACCTTGGTGTGCATGGGTACTAATTGGATTTTCGCAAAAGTTTTCAAAGCCGAAACGAATATCGAATCGGTATATATCACTGCGCTTATCCTCATGCTGATTATCTCTCCAGTTATGGCAAACGACACAATAGGTGTCGGGTTCCTCGTCTTTGCTTCGGTATGGGCTATGGCTTCTAAATATATTTTCGCTATAGGCAAGAAACATATTTTTAACCCCGCGGCTTTTGCCGTTGCACTCACGGCTCTGGTGATAAACCAGCCTGCAACCTGGTGGGTTGGCGGCAATCCCTGGCTTGCGCCCATTGTTATTATCGGCGGTATTCTTGTTGTACGGAAAATACAGCGTTTTGATCTCGTTTTGAGTTTTATGTTTGTCACGTTGGCGGCGACTTTTGCAACGGCTCCGTCGGCCAATTATGTAACACTGTTCACTCAGACCCTACTGCATTCTTCGTTTTTCTTTTTTGCGTTCGTAATGCTCACCGAGCCTCTTACCACGCCGCCCAATCGGATCCTCCGTATCGGATACGGCGCGTTGGTTGGGTTTTTGTTCGCACCAAACATCCATATCGGCACTTTCTATATGACTCCGGAAATTGCGTTGCTTGCCGGCAACATGACTTCATATCTGGTGAGTCCTAAAGGTCGCTATACCCTTACGCTGATGAGTATAGAACAAGCGGCTAACAACGCGTATGATTTCATATTTGCACCCGATAGGCAATTTTCTTTTGCCGCGGGTCAGTACATGGAATGGACGCTCAGTCACCGCCACCCGGACGACCGGGGAAATCGGCGTTACTTTACGCTTGCATCATCACCGACAGCGCAAAAAATTCGGCTTGGCGTGAAATTTTATAATCCCGCGAGCACCTTCAAGCGCACGCTGGGAGCCATGAAACCGGGTAGCACCGTATCCGTTTCGCACTTGGCGGGCGGATTCGTCTTGCCTCGCAAAAAAGAAAAGAAGCTTGTTTTTATAGCGGGGGGCATTGGTATTACGCCGTTCAGAAGCATGATCGAGTATCTTCTTGATACAAAAGAAAAGAGAGAGATCGTTCTGTTGTACTCAAACAAAACTGAAGGCAATGTAGCATATAAACCTCTCTTGGATCGCGCACAAGCAGAACTTGGAATTCGCACGGTATATGTAACTGGCAAGTAGATAGACGCGTCTCTCATAGCAAAAGAAATTCCCGACTACCAAGAACGAATATTTTACATATCTGGCCCGCACAGTATGGTCGAGACGTTCAAGAGCACACTGCACGAGATGGGTGTGTCGTTTCTTAAGATTAAAAGCGATTTCTTCCCCGGATTTGCTTAAATATGTACAAATTAAAAGAGAGTATAATTATGATTAAGCTATGAATAATTACGAAAAAATTGTCTCGGTCTTGATTGGTGCCTTCGTTATAGCGATGATTGTTTTTTCGTATCACGAAATCACTGAACCTGAGAAGGACGATTACGAACAAGGTCCGAATTTCGAGCAGAGCTTTGGACAAGACTTTAAAATGGGTACATTCAGGACAATATTAAGCCAACAGTCTTCTGGTTTTGTTGAAATAAACTGCAAATTATTAGAACCCGTGATTATTACAACGCTCCATGATATCGACGAACATTTGGAAGAATTGAGCGTCTACAAGCCGGGAACATTTGAAGTCAATCAGCAGACGCTCGATTTGTTGTGCCATCAAAATGCTTCGCTAACGCTCAGCAATAACCGAGGTGTCAAGCTCCTGCTTGTTAAGCAGCCGTTCACGAGAAGTATACCTCCAGGTAGTACTGTCGACGAAATTGGCACTGATATTCGCATTGACGCGACAGTGATTATACCTGGCGCGATACCGCCCACAAGCCCGACTACCTACGGTGAGGAGTTAATCCCGGACATCTATCTCGATCGAGACTTGGAATAAGCAAATACATTAGTATAAACGCGATAATCGCGAGAAGTATGTAGTGTCTGTGTAAAAACCCCAAAATTGTCATTCTGAGCCTGTCGAAGGGTATCAATTTTGGCTAAAACTTCATGTCATACTTCGACAAGCTCAGCCTGACACGACGTTTTTACACAGACACTATGTAAATAAAAGTCATAATAATTTATTTAAATAAACCTCTAGGGAGCAAGCTCCCGAGATTTAAGCTGGCGCGTTAAAAAACCAAAATACAGCCCGGTTGGGGCGGTTTTAAAATCCAAGAAAAATAACCAACTAGTTCATATAGGAATAGTCTCTTGGTGAATTATTAATCCTCTTATTCTTGAGGTTCTGGAGTAGATGGTTCTAATGGTTCTTTTTTCAAAGAATCCTTGAGAGTTTTACCTGCTTTAAACTTAGGCACTGTCACTGTTGGGATGCGAATCCGCTCACTGGGGTTTCGTGGGTTAACGCCCATGCGAGCTTCACGCACTCTGGCAGAAAAAGTACCAAAACCAGTTAGGGTAACTTCTTCTTTGTTTTGCAAAGAAGTGATTACCACCTCTACAAAAGCATCAAGTAAACGCTCAGCTACTGCTTTGTCTACACCAGCCTTTGAAGCGACTTTTTCGATTAGCTCCGGCTTATTCATATTATCATTCCACGTTGAGTACTACTTGCGTTGTGTTTCTTTAACTTCCTTACCACTTAACCATACCCGCTCCCACGGGATTTACGCAAATAGCTACGCGGATTAACACGGAAGATATTTATAAACTTGACCTTTATTAAAGAGAGAAATAAACTATTCAGAAATTAGATATCAGTCTTTGAGTGATTTCTGTGGTTTTTTGATTTATGTGTTTTCTGTGATATTTACTTCCCTATCAACCCTCTCAATTTTTTGGGATTGACCTGTTTTTTCACTTATTTCCAAGTATACACCATTTACTTGAACCACGCCAGTTTCAGGAATTTCAAACTTTTGACCTAATTGTGTCTTCATTTTAGCTATTGGTCCGTCTATGGCAACCCCCAAAATAGAGTCTCGAGCTCCCACCATACCGACATCAGATACAAACCCTGTCCCTTTTGGCAAAATCCTCGTATCGGCTGTTGGCACATGAGTGTGAGTACCCAAAACAGCTGAAGTGCGGCCATCACTATACCAGCCTAAAGCCATTTTTTCTGAAGTCGCTTCAGCGTGCCAATCTATGATAATTATCTTTGGTTTTTGTGTTTTGGCTAATTCAGCCAATATCTCATCCAGCTTCCTAAGCGGGTCGTCAAGGCCTTCTTGAAAAAATACTCTGCCCATGAGATTGATTACAGCCACATAAACTCCTTTAACCTCTAGGGTTATAAAGCCTCTGCCTATGGTATCAGGCGGGTAATTAGCTGGCCTAATAATAGCAAACTCATCGCCGTTTAAAATTTCCTCATAGCCGCCTTTTCTGAAAATATGATTGCCAGAAGTAAACACATCAATGCCCGCTTCCTTCATTTCTTGCAAAGTATCATGAGTCACACCCTTGCCATGGGCTAAATTCTCCACATTAGCCAGCACTAAGTCAGGCTTAAATTCTTGGCTTAGCTCTGGTAAAATTTTTTGCATGGCTTGTCGGCCAATACGGCCCACAATGTCGCCGAAAAATAATATTTTCATGAAAATTATTCTAATTAGTCTAATTGCTCTAATTATACTAAACACCTACCAGCCACTGCCTCTCAAATTTAATCAATACAATAAAGGTAAATTCTATCTAGCGTATTCTATCATCCTCTGCTCTCTAAAAACCGTAACTTTTATCTCGCCTGGATATTTAAGCTCTTGCTCAATCTTGGTAGCTATGTCTTTAGCTAATTTTCTAGCAGCCCAATCATCTAGTCGTTCTGGCTGGACAAATATCCTGACTTCACGACCGGCATAAATAGCATATACCTTTTCTATACCATCAAAACTGCCTGCTACTTTCTCCAACTCATCCATACGCTGTACATATTGCTCATAAGTGTCTTTTCTGGCACCCGGTCTGGCGCCTGAAATACTATCTGCCACTTTAACTATCACAGCTTCCAGCGTCTTAGGATTATCCTCATGGTGGCCGATAGACATATAAGCGACCTCCTCTGGTAAGCCGTATTTCTTCATAATATCATAGCCAATCTCTGGGTGACCACCCTGTATTTCATGATCTAAAGCTTTGCCTATGTCATGCAGCAATCCGCCCTTACGGCACAGCGACACATTGGCACCCAATTCAGCGGCTATGGATCCAGCCAGTATGGCCACTTCTATAGAGTGGGCCAAAACATTGTGCCCATAACTGGTTCTGTACTTCAAACGGCCAAGAATCTGAATTAGTTTTGGATCAAGCCCGACTACTCCTAGTTCATATGCAGCATCTTCACCGCTCTTGCGTATATCACGAGCCAGCTCTTTTTTGGCTGCTTCTATTGCGTCTTCGATCCTGCCTGGATGAATGCGCCCGTCTAAAATCAATTTCTCTAAAGCAATTCTAGCCACATGCCTGCGAATCGGGTTATAGCCAGAGATAAATATTGTATCAGGTGTATCGTCTACTATAATCTCAGTGCCAGTCAGGTGTTCTATGGCCTTGATGTTGCGGCCTTCTTTGCCTATGACCCTGCCTTTCATTTCGTCTGAAGGCAAAGTTACAGAAGTTGTTGTAGTTTCAACAGCCAGATTGTGAGCGCAACGCTCCATCGCAGCCACTATCAGGTGTTGGGCCTTTTTCTCATATTCTTCTTGAGACTCTCTTTCTAGTTTGCGCACCCTGGATAGCAAATCCTCTTTAATGCCTGACTCTACATTTTTTATCAAAGCATTGGCTGCTTCTTCTTGGGTCATCTCGGATATTTTTTGCAACTTGTCCATGCCTTGCTCTTTAATGCCTTGAATTTTTTCTTTTAGCTTATCTACTTCTGCTTCCTTGTCTTGCAGCCTAGACTTTTTATCCTCTAGCTCCATGAGCTTTTGATCAAAGGCACTTTCACGCTTTTCTAATCGGCGAATTTTTTCATCATGCTCTCTGCGCAGTTGGTTGTCTTCTTTTTTAGCTTCATCAATTATTTTAAGCGACTTGTCTTTAGCTTCGAGCAACAATTCTCTTTGTTTGTTTTTAGCTTCATGGATTAAATCCTGAGCTTTCTTCTCAGCTGAGTTGGTTTGTTTTTGGGCAACAAGGAGTCGAATCCAGTAGCCAATGCCCAAACCCACAACAACACCGAGCAATAAAAAAATAGGTACAGCACTCATAAGTTTACTTACCTACTCTTAAATCAAGTTTATTTACCAAATTAAAATCTAATAGATGCGTGTCTATACATATAAAACGATATTTTCTCTAAAGAGAATTCTGTTTTATTAGAAAAATCATCAATCTCTCTTAATCTATCCTCATTTATTGAAATACTTGAATTAATTTCTAGTACTCTCGTAAACATGATCTAAAATTTGAATTAAAAGTAAGTTTATTAAATTTATTAACATTTAGACCATAACATATAGACAAAAAAATATCAAGTTTCTGTATTAGTCTCGATAAAATTTACTTAATTGTATTGATTAAATCTGAGAGGCAGTGGCAAGGTAGGTGTTTAGTATAATTAGAACAATTTTCTCAATTTTTTTTGCCAATTCTCCTGACTTAAATCTTTTAACTCTACTGCGTCTTCTAATTTATAATCTCCAATCGCAGTTCTTTGTAACTCTTCTAAATATGCTCCGCAACCAAGGTCTTGCCCTATGTCATGCGCTAATGAGCGAATATAGGTGCCAGACGAAACCCGGCATCTAATACTGATTAACAATTTAGCAATTGAACAATTTAACAATTCTAATTCATAAATCTTAACTTTGTTTGGTTTTCTTGCTATTTCCTTGCCCTGCCTGGCCAGCTCATACAGCTTTTTGCCTTTAACCTTCTTAGCCGAGTACATCGGTGGCACCTGATTTATTTCTCCTTTAAATTTTCCTAAAACTTCTTCAATATTTTTCCTGGTTACTGGTTTCTGATTACTAATTACTTGTAACTTACCGTCTCGATCATATGTATCACTGACTGCTCCAAGCTTAAGTTTGGCTACATAACTTTTATCGAGTTTTAAAAAAGAACCTAACTGACGTGTAGCTTCTCGCCCAACACCCACAATCAAAAGCCCTGAAGCAAACGGATCCAGCGTACCAGCATGCCCGATACGTCTAACTCCGGTGATTCTGCGTAGCTCGTCAATCACATCATGACGTTGGACCACTTAGTTTGTTAATTAATAAAAAACCTGAGACTAACAACATACAACAAACAACTTACGACTTTAATTTTTTACTTAAACCTCCCAACTGGTTCTTGATACTCTCGACCTTTGTATAAAATTTCTCATAGATCTCCACTTTAATAAGTTTTTCATCTTTTGCAATATCTAATCCTGCCACACATTCATCTGCTGATCCAAGCGAGATCATTAAAAACCTATTAAAATCTTTATTTAAACCCCTACCCGATCCTTCAGCTAAGTTTAATAGTATAGAAATTGCGGCCCGTCTGACTTGTGAAGCCAAATCGTATTGATATGGATGTGGACAATCTTTGGTTATTATATGAATACCACGAACAAACTCTTTAATATCTTTATATACTGGAAATTATTGAAAATGAAAAGGCATATAGTTTGTTATAAGCGAACAAGGTGAGTGTGTCGTAAGTTGTTAGTAGTACTGTCTCAACACCTTATCTTTTTTTAGTCTCGCCACATTCTTGTTTACTTGCTTATAAAACTCTGGATAATGAAAGCGGTTGATCCACCTGCCTTTGTGGTATTGCTTATAAGGCAGTTTCTGATGATGCGCCACTTCATGCGCCAGGACAGCGAGAATTGCTGAGATTTTCTTGGGCTTTCTCAAACGCGCAGTGTAGATGTCTATTGTCACTGTCTTATCCTTAAAAGATGTATGCCCTTCCACATAACTAGAATTTTTTGCCACAGGCCTAATCCGCTGCATAGCCCGAAAGCTAAAACCTTTTAGTCTAAATATTTTATAAGCCCGTTCTATAGCCTGATTAACTTCTTGTTCGTGATTTTGTGACATAAGTTAAATTTTATCTGCTGCTCGCCAAGCGAGCAAAAATATATTTTTATAAGTTTTGGCTAAATCTGCTGACTCTACCAAAATGCCAAACATATGATCAATGGAAACAATAAACAATTTATCTTCTGTTACAACAGAGTCACCAAAAACCGCCAAATCTTCAGGCATTATCCTAATCTGCCATTTATCTTTATACATATTGGCATATTTCCTGCCAGCTTTGTTGTGCGACACTATTTCCATTGTTATTTTACGCTTAATAAAATATTCTTCCATAGTCTTATCATAAAAATTTGGATAATCCTTAAATGTTTTATAAACCTTAGTCACATCTCCCCCAAAAATATATAGCTCCTCAGTAGGCGGTGGAAATAGAATCTTAGTATAAACATAACCCAGCTCTTGTTTGCTCTCAAAATACCTGATCTTAGGTTTGGCTTGAGTCTTACTCTGTGCTTCAAAATAGCTCAGCAAACTCTCAAAATTCTTAATTTTCTCTTTATAACTCTTCAAGACTAAACCAGGCTGCTCTGCTACATAGAGCGTTGAACTGCCTTTTTTGGCTTTGGTAATTAGTCCCTTGGCTAGCAAATTATCAAGTGCTGCATAGCAAGTGGTTCTTTTAACACCTGCCTTTTTAGCGATATTGATAACAGTTTCTGGGCCAATTTTAAGATTTGCCAGATAAACACTAGCTTCAGTATCAGTTAAGCCCAAATCTTTTAATACATTTAACTCAATCATATTAAAAGCATAACATGGATAATAATAAATGTCAATAATTTTCGACGTCAATAGTAAAAATAATACTTATTTTAAAGGATACTTTATTAAACTGACTAATTTTATTGACATAATATTCAATTTATACTATATTCCCTTATTAATTGAATTTTATGGATAAAATATTAACCTCAACCCAGGAAGTTATTAAAAACGCTGAACATGTAAGCCTGGATAAAACACGTATAAATGAAATCGACGATACTGTTTCACTAGGAAATTTTAAGCATTGGCTATTTGCCTCACCTATCCCCTTACCTAGAATTTCTGACAATGAAATGCTGCACTTCCTGCTTATCTTAAACGCTTTAAGCTTTTGCTATTGGGACAAGCCAAAATGGCAAATCGAATATAAAAACCAAACCCTGGATGGAGCTTGGGCCATGATCGGGGCGCTAGTGCGAGGCTTAGAAGAAGATAGGCGACTGTTAGATTTTAAATACTTACAACACATGACATTAAACGACTTTGGGCATTTGCTGCGCGGTAATGTCGAAATTCCTCTTATTAAAGAACGCTATGAGATTCTAAATTACATAACCACTAAACTAGCTAGATCCTATGACGGCCAGTTTGCTAATGTCATAAAACTTACCAAAAACACTAGCAGCCGACTAGAAACTATTGTTAACTTATTTCCTTCTTTTCAGGATAAAGCACTCTATCGGGGGAAAAAAGTATATTTCTATAAAAGGGCTCAATTGCTATTGTCAGACGTATACTATGTCATAAATAGCTTTTCTACTGGAGTAGATCAAATAACTGCTTGTGCTGACTATAAGCTGCCGGCAGTACTAAGACAAATGGGTGTACTAAAATACAGCCCTAAACTGGCTGCAAAAATAGATAATCAAGTTATTTTACCTGCTGGATCTGCTGAAGAAATTGAAACTAGGTCTGCCACTATTTGGGCGGTGGAATACTTAAAACAAGCCATCCAAACCAGGCATCCACAGCAAACTATTACTGCCCACCAAGTCAACGATTATCTATGGTTGCTCAGCCAAGACAAAAATAACTATCAGGCTCCATATCACCTAACTAAGACCACCAATTATTAATCATTCCTTCAAAACATTTAATCCGGCAAACTGGTCGTCGCCTTGTTTCCAAGCGGCGGCTTTTTTATCTTTTAAAATTCCTGCGAAGCGCGAATCTAATCATGCAGCATAGCGACTGTTTCAAATTCTAAAAATCAAATAAAATGCGGGTAAACCACGCCTTTCAGTTCTCTGTAGCTACGGCTCACTACATAAGACTCTTTAAGTTTTAATTTAGTTGCAAGTTTTTTTACTTTAGCAGTATCTTTTTCAGTACCTGTAAGTTTTATTTCAAAGGCTATTTTCTTATTAAGAATCGCGTCGATTTCTGCTGTGTTGCGTTCGTGGTAAAAACTAATTTCACCATAGTTCCTTAATTGATTTATTACAGAATTTTCAAAAAGCTGAGCATCATTGACATTGCCAATAATCCTTAAAAGACCTGTATCGGCAAAGTAAACTTTCCTGCCACTGGCTACACTTCTGTCAATGCTTCTAGAAAATTTAGGTAGCAGGTAAATGAAAAAAGTTGCTTGCAATAATTCCAGAAAATTATATATCTTAACCCTATCAATACCTAGCTCATTAGAAAGTCTGGTCACCTGCAGGGTTGAACCAACTCGCGGCACTAAAAGCAAGATTAAATCTCTAAGTTCTCTAATATCCTTGTAATCAGAAAGAACACGAATATCTTTTTCAAAAAAAGATGAAAATATATTTTTGAGTATATCTTGCTTAGTCTCTTTATCTTTAGTTAAAACTACTTCTGGAAATCCTCCGAAATACATAAATTGATCATATTCTTGAGTATGTTTTTTAAAGGCAATCTCATCCTTAGACTTAAGTGTAAATTTTATATCTTGACGCAAAGCCTCATTATGGGAAATTTTATCATGAAAATAAAGATATTCCGGAAAACTCATTGGGTTAAGCTCATACAAAAACTTGCGTCCGCTTAATGACTCTGGAAATAAATTTTTCAAATAATAACTAGAAGAGCCAGTAACAATAAACTTAACTTGAAAATGATCAATTAAATATTTTACAATTTTTGTTATCTCTGGAAAATTCTGTATTTCATCAATAAAAACAAATAGCCTCTTGCTTCCCACGCCAGACATATCTTGTAATCTAGCATAAATATTACGATATTCATTATCTTCAAACACTTTCTGATCTAACGGATTATCAAAATCAAACCACAGCTTTGAGTGGCTAGACAGGTCGTCATAAATTTGTTTCATCAAAGTAGTCTTACCAACTTGCCTCATGCCAGTAATCACTAAAGCGTTTTTGTGATTTAATTGTTTTGCAACTTGATAATAAAGTAATCTTTTTTTCATATCTGTAATATAATTTTAACAAATAATAGAAAATTTGTAAAGTATATTTTACAGTTTTAAAACACTATGTGCTAATATTAGCTAAATTCATTTTTTCAAAGCCTTTAGTCCGGCAAATTGGTCGCCTCTTTTGGTGGCCTTTTTTATTTGCTTGTCTTTTAAACTTTCTTGTAAAGCCTTGATCTGGTCGCGTAGCCTGGCGGCTGTTTCAAACTCCAGGTTAGCAGCGGCTATTTCCATTTGATTGTCTAAGTCTTTTATAATATGAGCTAGCTCCTCTGGGGGCAGAGAATTTAAGTTTTTTGGTAAATCCTCTAGTATTGTTTCTGCTTCATGGCGGACGAGCCCCAAGATGCCTGACTTGATTTCTTTGGTAATACTTTGGGGAGTGATCTTGTGGCGCTGGTTGTAAGCTTCTTGGATTTTTCTGCGGCGTTTGACTTCGGCTACGGCTCTTTGCATAGAGTTTGTAATCCTGTCAGCATACATAATCACTCTGCCATCTGCGTGGCGGGCCGCTCTGCCCATAGTCTGGATCAGTGCCGTATCAGAGCGCAAAAAGCCTTCTTTATCAGCGTCAAGGATTAAAACTAGTGACACTTCCGGTAGATCCAAGCCCTCCCGCAAAAGGTTAATGCCAACTATCACATCATAGATCCCTTGACGCAAATTACGTAATATCTCTAACCGCTCTAGGGTATTTATATCTGAGTGCAGGTAATAGGCCTTTATGTCTGCCTCTTGCAAATATTCAGCTAAGTCTTCTGCCATTCTCTTGGTTAGAGTTGTAATCAAAATTCTTTGTTTTTTCTCAATCCTTTTATGTACTTCTTCTAAAATATCATCTATTTGATTTTTGGTCGGTCGGATAGATATTTTAGGATCTAATAAACCAGTGGGCCTGATTAATTGTTCTATAATTAGTTTTTCAGTTCTTAAGTTCTTGAGTTTTTTAGTGGATTTACGAAGTTCGTAAATCCCAGGTGTAGCCGAGACATAAATAGTCTGTGGCATACGTTGCTCAAATTCCTTAAATTTTAAAGGCCGATTGTCAAAAGCCGCTTCAAGACGAAAACCATAATCAATCAAAGTTTCTTTGCGCGACCTGTCACCAGCATACATGCCTCTAATTTGTGGCACAGTCATATGTGACTCATCTATAAACATCAAATAGTCTTTAGGAAAATAATCCAGCAGAGTATAGGGCGGCTCGCCTCTCTTCCGACCGTCAAAATAACGTGAATAGTTTTCAATACCATTACAGTAGCCAGTTTGTCTAATCATTTCTAAATCAAAATCAACTCTTTGATTCAAACGTTGCGCCTCGATTAATTTATCGGTTTGTTTAAATTTTTTAACTTGTGTGGCTTTATCATCTTCAATTTGTTTTAAAACCTCGTCTAAATTGTCAAACGGCGCTACATAGTGCGTAGCAGGGAAAATAGTTAATTTGTTGGCTGGCCCGCCTGCCGACGAGGCGGGTTGGTCGCTTGATTTAGATTTCATGGTTAAAGGATTTAAAACCTCTAATTTTTCAACTAAATTTCCCTTAAAAGAAACTCGAAAAATTTCATCTAGAGAAAATGATGGGAATACATCTAGTATATTGCCCCGCACCCGAAACGTCCCGCGGTGCAAATCAATATCATTGCGTTCATACCGCATCTCAAGTAACTTTTTCAATATTTCTTTCCTGGTCAACTGTTTTCCGTTGTCACCCTGAGCAATGTCATCCTGAGCTTTGTCGAAGGGTTGTCGAAGGGTTAAGCTTATCTTCTCATATTCCACTGGGTTGCCCAGACCAAATATACATGAAACAGAAGCCACTATAATCACATCGTTGCGAGTTAGCAAGCTTTGTGTGGCTGCGTGTCGCAAACGATCTATCTCTTCATTGATGGAAGTTTCTTTTTCTATATAAGTATCAGTCTGCGGCTTATATGATTCCGGTAGATAATAATCATAATATGAAACAAAATAGTGCACTGCGTTATCCGGAAAAAACTCCTGGAATTCACCAGCCAGTTGAGCAGCTAGAGTTTTGTTATGCGATATTACCAGTGTGGGTCGTTGTATTTGCTGAATTGCATTAGCCATGGTAAAAGTCTTGCCAGAGCCGGTCACGCCCAAAAGCGTCTGATCCTTCACACCAGACTCCAAACCCCGAACCAACTGCTTAATAGCACCTGGTTGATCACCGGTAGGACAAAACTTGGATTTGAGCTTAAACTTATTCATACACTAAAAATATCTTCTAATCTTCCTGGCGAATTTATCAGCTTTTTCTTTGTTTTTTTCTATGGTCATGACACATGGTGATTTTTGTTTAAATAACCGCTTTATGTCATCTGGGGGTGACTCTCTCTTTGAATCAAAGAGTGTCTGCTTGAACAAATCATCAATTTGCCTGGCCATTTGTTCTCGAATTTTAACTTCAATATAACAATCTCCTATGACCGTCAAATATAACCGGTGATCAAACAGCGGTTTAGGTGAACAATAATACGAAGATTTTTTAGGATGAAGTTTTTCAGACCATAAATCAATACTACTGCGACTGCCGACTATTGTATAGTTTTTAACATTGTAGAATTGAATGCTTTCAAAATACGCCTTGGATTCAAACTCATGAGCAACGAAAAACCAAACATGGGGATTGTAAAAATAAAATGGGCGACCAGGGTTTTTGATAATTAATGTTACGGCTACATGTCCCCAGAACATATCCATAGTTAAAAGATCAGGAAATTTATATTTCTTTTTTGTCTTTTCTCTCTGAGGCAAAGCAACAGAGTGCGCTACTTTAGGATTTAAATAGTTCGATTTAACAAAAAAAGACAAGCTAGCTAACTTACTAGCCCAAGTTGTGTTCAGACTATAATTAAGATTATTTTTCACGATCACACCATCATCAAGTAATTTTCTCAAACTTTTATACCAGGCCTGGTAGCTAATCCTGCCAGTGTTTAATTCAATATCTTTGCGCATTTCTCGCAAAGAAACATACGGATGATAAGCTAAATAATCAACAATCCGATCCGCCAGATTTTGATGTTTAGTAAAAATCATAAATATCAACCTAAAGTTGAATATAGAAGTAAAATAACAAAATTAATTGAATTATGTCAAGGCTTATCTATAATGACGCAGTAAAAACTCAACCAACTATTCTATGAAAAAACATACAACCTTAAATTTTATAATTGGCATATCAATCGTCATCATCGCAACTATTTGGGTTCTGTTACACGACAATAAAACCCTACCACAACAAACTAAGCAGCCTATTAAGCTTGGGGTAGCAGCAGCCCTAACAGGTTTTGCTAGTGAATGGGGTCAGGATGAGTTACGAGCCGCTGAATTAGCTGTCGAAGAAACCAATCAACGGGGCGGGGTTAATGACGCGTCAATCGAACTTGTGGTTGAAGATATTCAATCTGACAACACCGCGACTGTTCAAGCTTTTTCCAAACTGATAAACATTGACCAAGTACCCGCGATAATAGGCCCTACTTGGGGCGAAACATTTGCTGGCGGTTTGCCTTTAGCTGAAGAAAATCAAATAGTTGTGATGAGTCCAAGCGCTGCTCTTGAAATAGCGGAAGAAGAGCATGATCTATCATATGTGTTTAGTACTTTCTGGCCGTTGGATGAGGAAGTGTTAACCTTACTGAGATTCTTACTTAAAAATGACCTAAATAACGTCATTGTGATAAATGATCTTGGTGCTTTTAACACTAAAATAACTGAGCTGTTCATACGCCATAGCAAGACATTTGGCGTGAATATCATAGATCACGTTGAGTTAGATGTTGGCCAGAGTGATTTTCGAACAGTTATTACCAAAACAAAAAAACAAAACCCGGATGTTGTATTTATTGAAATTGAAGATATCTCCCAACTTGGTCCATTTGCCAAGCAGGCACAAGAATTAAAATTAGACGCACTCTTTGTCTCTACAACCTCAGCACAAAACGAGCAGATGTTGAATAATTATAAACCTTATGTCGATGGCTTCGTTTACAGCTATCCACTTATTAAACATGGTGAACAATACTCTAACCTGATAAACAAGTATATTGCCAAGTATAATCATCCGCCTACTGGGCCGTCTTTTGTAAATGCTTATAATGCTACACATGCCATAATCGCTACGCTTCAAGCTGGTGCTAAAACAGGTCCAGAAATAAAAAACAAACTCAATAAGCTTAAAATTAAAGGAATTGGCATGCCAGATATCGCCTTTGATAATAAAGGTCAGGTTGAAGAAGTTAATTTTGAAATTAAAACCATCAAAAACGGCCAGTTTGTAGAGCTTAAATAATATTTACCGAATTCACTTACTTCACACTCAAAAAGGGAAGTCCACACTGGCTTCCCTTTTTTCTCAGGTTGGGAAATTCAAAAATTTTACTTAATCGTTGTCAACCTAACATATTCGAAAACAGTTAAAAAACCCCGTTGGTATTTTCTCACGATCGTGAAGATTTTAGTAAAATCTTTTTCAACTACGTCTAAGCTATTTAATTTCTACCTCTTTTCCATTAATTTTAATACTCTGACTGGAACTAGCATGAATAGTGCTTGATTCATCAATTATAATATTAGTGCCAGTAGCTTTTACTGACGAATTAGAAATAACCTGGCCGTTATTAATATCAATATTTGAATTTACATTTTCTGTGCCGCCAGAATTAATGTCTAGATTTGATTTTAAGTAGACACCATCGCCAGTAAAGGTTTCACTATAATTTCTTGTTTTATTTTTCTTGGGCTCAGAATCATTATCTAGCTTTAATTCTTCTATCTCGTCCGGCACAACCAGAATATCTGGGGGGCTTGAAGTAGAATCAAGCCTGTTAAATTTTTTATTTAGACGGTTTTGCATAAACTCCTGCCTAGCTCGCAACAACTTAAGTCTAGCCTCTAGCCGCTGGCGCAACTGGTCATGGCGCTTGTCATTTAACTCTATAATATCTTGCGCATGTTGTAGTGCCTCTTGTGCCTTTTGATGATTAAGTTCTATTAATTCTTGAGCTTCATTAATAATAGTGATTGTTGAGGTGTTAAGCTTGTTTTCCAATTCTGCCAGCCGCTGGCGGTGTCTCTCTGTTAATTCTTCAAAAGACAAAGCCACTTCAGCATATTGCGGTTTTTTCTGCAAAACCACCATATTATCTCTAGCCCCCATCATATGTTGGTTCATTTGCTGAGCTACTTTTTCCTGCCAATATTTATTCCCGGGTTCTTTTTCATAAAGTTTTTCTAGTTCACCCAGTCGCCGATCAGCGTACTTCATATACAGCTTAGCTTTGGCTTCGGGTGATACTTGGATTAAAATACTAAAATTCTCACCAGCCAGTTTAAGCGGATAAAGCGTCTCACCAGGCTCGCTGGCTTGGGCTATGAAACTTGTGCCCCCGCCCAGAAGCACGACCAAGGCTATGGCTATGACTGTAGCTGGTTTAAACAGCAAGCTTCTTAATATATTCGCGCGCGGCTTAAAGTGTTCTGCTCGAGATCGGGGATTGGCTCTTATGTGCTGCTCTAGTTTTGAGCGCGTTAAACTTAGCCATTCTAAACTTGGTTCACTATTTTTACTCTTGTTCAATTTCTTGAGCAGTTTATTCAATTTTCCTTCTGATAAAGACATAATTTTAAATAAGAATACAAGACACAAGAAACCGACACCAAATTAACACCAACAATCAATGATCAAATTTACTTATTTTTGTTATTTGATGTTTGGTTGTTATTTGTTTCTTGTTTTCTTGATATTTGGTTATTGGCAATCGCCTTCTTAAGCGTTTGGCTGGCTCTATGTATTAAGACATATATATTATTCTTATCTTTCTCTAAAACCGAGGCCATTTCCTCAATGGTCATATCGTGCAAATAACGCATGATCAGCACTTCCCTGTACTGCTCATGAATATTATCTAGCGATTTTTCCAAAGCCTCCACATTTACCCTTGCCTCGATCACTTCTTGCCAGCGCGGCAGCTCGTCAGTTGTCTCTATCAGCTCATCTAGCAGGGGCAAGCTTTCTTTTTGCTTAGAGCGCCATAAATCAATTACCAAGTTGCGGGCAACACGGTATAAAAAAGCTTGGATGTTGGTTATGGGTTTTTTGCCTTTGCTTAAATACTCCCAAGCCTTAAAAAAAGTCTGTTGAGAAATATCCTCGCTTAAACTTTTGTTATGCCCCACTTGATAGTAAATATAGCGGAAAATTTTTGGTGCAAAATAATCATAAACTTTTAAAAAAGCTTGTTCATCTCCCTGGTTTAGCTTTTTTATTAGTTTTTTATCTTTATTGATATTAATACTCATTTTTAGACGTCAAAATATTTATAAAATTACACTAAACAAAGTGTGTTTATACTAGCAGATTCTGATTTTTTTTCAATAAAAAAAAAGAAACTCATAATAAATTTCTATTTTTGCTGTGTTAATTAGAGCTATAGTATAATGTGCTCTATTTTGAAGATAGTGCGAACCATTTTAGGCGCCTGCGGCGGCGAGGCTTCGCTTCAGCTCGGACGAGACGGAATTCCCACCCTCACCGCGCCTTCGGCGCGGCAGGCAAGCGGAAATTTTAAGCTTTTTTATTAAACGCCCACACCGCGGCACTCACCATTACTGCAGAAAATCCCAAAAGAAATAACGCATTGACAGAGGTGGTATGCAAAGAAAGATTGTTTAAAATAACTGGCGCAACCTGATTCCCTAAAAGAATCTGCCTCATTGCGTCCACACCGTAGGTCAGTGGATTTATATACGAGAGCGCGCTCATCCACAACGGAACAGCAGTAAGTGGAAAGAAAGCGCCAGAAATGAAAAACATTGGAAAAATCAAAACCTGCATCACCAGCCCGAAACTCTCGGTTGTTTTCATAAGAGAAGAAATCAAAAGACCCATGCCGGAAATAGCAAAAGCGAGCAGCAGCATAAAAATAACGAGTGGCGGAATAATAGCAAAGTGAATTGTAACATTGATAAACGGGGCAAGAATCAGTAGGATAAACGCCTGAATTGAGGCAATGGTGGTTGCGCCAAGCGTTTTGCCGAAAGCCACTGCCACGCGAGAGACGGGCGCCACTAAGATTTCTTTTAAAAAACCGAACTCTCTGTCCCACACGGTGGAGACGGTGGAGAAAAAAGCAACGCTCATAACACTCATCGCGACAATGCCGGGATACATAAACTGCACGAAATCAATGCCAAAATTTTCTGTCGCCAGTGTCTTTGACAAACCGGCGCCGAAAATAAAAAGAAACATCAACGGCATAAAAAGTGTGGAAAAGATACGCGTTTTATCCCGCCAATAGCGGATGATTTCTCTTTGCCAAATTGTGTAAATTGTTTGAATAAATTGCATAAGGGCAAATTTGATTGACGTAAAAAAATTATGTTCTTCTTCTCATGCGCATTTGCTGGCGCATGTGTTCTTT
>Ga0114931_10002357_pt1 | contig 24042 bp, 19 predicted proteins | sample 2SBtaG_FD_89579 | JGI IMG/M metagenome (GOLD analysis project Ga0114931, IMG submission 89579) | Deep subsurface microbial communities from Kolumbo volcano to uncover new lineages of life (NeLLi) - 2SBTROV14_V59a metaG | ecosystem: Environmental > Aquatic > Marine > Volcanic | place: Kolumbo... | reverse complement strand
CCGTCTGTACGGCTACGTGGTCGAGTACGAGTGCCCCTGACCGGGGGCGTGCGATGACCCGGAGACGGCTCCTCCGTCTCCATCCATGGAAAACGCGACGGCCCGCCGAGCACGCTTCGGCAGGCCGTCGCCGCTTCAAGTCCAGTGCCTCTCGTGACGAAGCTCTCACCGTGACCGTTGTGCGCTTCTGCCACCCGCACCGGGACCCGCACGCCCCATGCCGATCTCCAGACGGGCACCACACACGCCGCGATCCATCCGGGCGCAACTGCTCGGAATGGCGGCGGCGGTGCTCCTTCCTCTCGCCGCGCTCCACGCGTGGTCGGGGTATCGGGAGTTCCGGCTCATCGTCCGGCAGGCGCGCAGCTCCGCCCTGGCCGTGGCGCAGGCCACCGCGGTCAGCACCCACCAGTTCGTGGCGCTGTCCGAGCGCGTCCTGTCGGGCCTGGCGTCGGAGATGGAGGCTGATCTCCTCGACCCGGGCCGATGCCCCACCGCCCTGGCCCACGCGGGCCGGGTCGCCTCGTACCTCGACAACCTTCTGGTGGGGACCTCGGAAGGAGATCTCGTGTGCGCCACGGCGGCGGTACCGCGCGGCACTCCGGCCGTCCTCTCCGAGCGAGCCTGGTTCCGCAAGGTCGTCCGAACCCGAACCTTCGTCGTCGGCCCCCCGCAGATAGGGCGCGCGACCCACCGCTGGGTCGTCGCGCTGGCCGTGCCGATCCTGGACGCGGAGGGCCGCGTGCGGGGGGTCCTGGGAGGCAGCCTGGACATCATGCGCTTCCAGGACCTGCTCGCCGGCGTGCGCGTCCCCGGCAACGCGGTCGTGACGATCGCTAACGCGCACGGCGTGGTCGTCGCGCGCTCCCGAAACGCGGATCGCTGGGTCGGACGGCCCCTGCCCGGCCGATCATCGCCCGAGACCGCCGTCGGCCCGGGGGCGTGGATCTCTTCGGGGACGGACCTCGACGGCATCCGGCGCGGGTGGGGCAAGGTCGAGCTTCCCGAGCTGGGTTGGACGATCTACGTCGGGATCCCCACGCGAGACATTCTCGCGCCCCCCCTGGCCTCCATCGGCAGACAGGCCGTGCTCAGCCTCTCCATCCTCGCGCTGGCGATCACGCTGGCGGCGCTGCTTTATGCGCGGATCGCGGGCTCGCTCCGGGATCTCGCGTCCGGAACCCGCGCAGCGCTCACCGGCACCGAAGTGCCCTTCCCCCCCGGTGCGCCCGCGGAGGTCCTGGAGGTGGCCGAGCAGTTCAACCTGACGCTGGCGGGCTGGAGGCGGGCGGAGCACTCGGAGCGTCAGGCCAAGGAACGCTACCGTTCGATCGTCGACAACGCGGTGTTCGGAATCTACATCTCCACCCCCGACGGCCGCTTCCTGGAGGTCAACCCCGCCCTGGTGTCGATGCTGGGTTACGACTCGGCCAACGAGCTGATGGCAACCGGGCCGGTGGCACTGTACCGGGACCCCGACACCCGTGCCGCGCTCGTGGAGGAGTACCGGGAGGCTGACCACATCCGCGATGTCGAGGTCGTCTGGATGCGTCGCGACGGTACGCCGATCACGGTTCGTCTGAACGGAAAGATCATTCGCACCGAGTCGGGGACCGCCGCCTTCGAGGTCATCGCCCAGGATATCACGGCCGAGAAGCTCCACCAGGAAGAGCTCCGGCACACCCAGAAGATGGAGGCGGTGGGCCAGTTGGCGGGCGGTATCGCCCACGACTTCAACAACCTGCTCACGGTCATCGGCGGCAGCACGCAGCTTCTCCTGGCGAGCCTCCCGGAGGACGACCCACTGCGCCTCGACGCCGAAGAGATCACATCCGCCACGGCCCGAGCCACCGCGCTGACCCGTCAACTCCTCGCGTTCAGCCGGAAGGACGCCCTGCAGTCGCGAGCGGTGGATCTGAACGAATTGATTGAGGAGCTCGACAAGATGCTTCGCCGCCTCATCGGCGAGGATATCTCGATGGAAACTCGCCTCGGCCCACAGCCGCTCATCGTCCACGGCGATCCGGGGCAGATCGAGCAGATCCTGATGAACCTGGTCATCAACGCGCGCGATGCGCTGCCCGACGGAGGCCGGATCCTCGTCGAAGCCCGGCGTGCCGAGCGGACGCGCCCGCCCTGCGGCACGCCCGAAGCGGAGGTGCGGAACTGGGCGTTGATCTCCGTGACGGACAACGGCGTGGGTATGGACGAGCACACGCGGTCACGAATCTTCGAGCCCTTCTTCACGACCAAAGGGAAGGGCGAGGGCACCGGCCTGGGGCTCGCCACCGCGTACGGGATCATCCGCCAGCAGGGTGGGCGCATCCTCGTCGAGAGTGAGCCGGGCATCGGCACCCGGTTCGACGTCTGGCTGCCCCTCGAGGAAGGCGTCGCCGATCTCACGGGCGAGATGGATCATGACGACGCGCGCGACCGGGGCCACGAGACCATCCTCGCCGTAGAGGACGAAGAGCCGGTACGCCGGATCGTCCACCGGGTGCTCACCGGCGCGGGCTACACCGTCCTGCTCGCGGCCGACGGCCACGAGGCGCTGGAGCTCTTCACCGAGCGCTACGAGGGCATCGATCTCGTGCTGACCGATGTGGTGATGCCGCGGATGAAGGGCACGGAGCTGGCCGAGCGGATCGACGCGATCCGTCCCGACACACCCATCCTCTTCATGTCGGGCTACACCGACAACCTCCCCATCCAAGATCGGATCGCGGAGCGCCCGGACTCCTTCGTGGCCAAGCCGTTCTCTCCCGGAGAGCTCCGCCGGCACGTGCGCTCGATGCTCGACCGCCATTCCGCCGACCGTACCGCCCACGTCGCAGGCATCGAGGACCGGCAACCGGCCTGACGGCTCCGTGCCCTCCCGCCACCTCGCCCGATCGGTCACGCCCGACCCGGGAACCGCGAACCCCCTCTGCGTACTTGCGAAACACAAACATTACACTTAATCTACGCCCGTACCCAATTCGTCATGATAGAGCCATGACCACGCAACGGCCGCAGGACCTCATCTTCACGCTGTTCGGCGAGTACTTCCTCCACAGGAGGGTACACATCTGGGTGGGCAGTCTGATTGCGCTTCTCGAGCCGTTCGGCCTCTCGGACGGCGCGGTACGCACCTCGTTGTCGCGCATGGTGCGGCGTGGATGGCTGGAGAGCCGCAGGGAAGGGCGCCACAGCTACTACGACCTCACCAGCCGGGGCCGTCGTCTCCTGGAGGAAGGGGAGCGCCGGATCCTCCACCCCACATGGAGCGACACGTGGGACGGGCGCTGGCTGCTGCTGGCGTACTCGATTCCCGAGGTGCGCCGGTCCGTCCGCGACCGGTTCCGGGACCGGCTCAACTGGCTGGGATTCGGCTCGCTCGGCAATGGCCTCTGGCTGTCTCCCCACCCTGTGGAGGACGAGATCGCCAGCTTCGCCTCCAAGGCGGGGATCGAGGAATACCTCATCGTCTTCCGCGCACGCCGGCTGGGGCGCATGAACACCGCAGACCTCGTCGCCCGGTGCTGGGACGTACCGGGAATCAACGAACAGTACCGGGCATTCATCGACCGATGGGAACCGTTCCTCACGCGGTGCCGCAACGGGGTGACCGCCGCCGGGATCGCCCCGGAGGAGTGCTACTTGATCCGCTTCCGCCTCATGCACGAGTACCGGGGGTTCGCGCTCATCGATCCGTATCTGCCGCGCCCGCTCCTGCCGGAAGACTGGTGGGGCGATCGGGCGACGGACGTGTTCCAGCGCGTTCATGATCTCGTGGAAGGCTACGCCGACCAGCACGTCGACGCGGTGCTGTCCGCGGCGCCGCAGACACCTACACCGATGGAGGAAGCCGGGTGAGTCCATGACGTAGCACCCGGACACGATCAGACCGGGGCACGGTTCCCTCCCACCGGGCCCTGCGTCCGTACGTACCTCACCCGCCGTGGACGGCCACGCCACGTGAACCGGGTCAACGGGAGAAAAACATGGGTCACTTCGAATCGCGGCCCGCCGACGAGTTCGGCTTCAAAGAAGTCCTCTACGAGAAGAGCGACTGGGTCGCCCGCATCACGATCAATCGCCCCTTCAATTACAACGCGTACTCCACGCCCGCGCTCGAGGAGCTGGCCGCGGCGTTCCGCGATGCCTCGTTCGACGACCGGATCGGCGTCATCGTCTATACGGGCGCCGGCGACCGGGCGTTCTGCACGGGGGGCGACGTCAAGGAGTACGAGGCGCTCTACACCAACCGGCCCCGTGACTACTGGAAGTACATGGGGCTCTTCCGGGCCTACATCGAGAGCATCGTCAACTCCGGCAAGCCCGTGATCGCGCGTCTCAACGGAATGGCGGTCGGCGGCGGCAACGAGTCGCAGATGGCGTGCGACCTCGCCGTCATGGCCGAGCACGCCTGGATCGGGCAGGTCGGCACCCGGGTGGGCAGCGTCGCTGCGGGGGGCGCCACGCAGTGGCTGCCGATCCTGATCGGCGACCGCCGGGCGCGCGAGATGCTCTTCTTCAACGGCAAGATCACAGCGCATAAGGCGCTCGAATGGGGTCTGGTCAACCAGGTCGTGCCGAGCGTGACGAAGGACGGCGACTTCGTCGAAGGTGCCACAGACGAGCAGGTCGCGCTGGCACAGAAGGGAAAGGACGGCTACGCGATCGATCTGAGCCGACTCGACGAAGCCGTCGACGACCTGGCGGGCAAGCTCCTCAAGCAGTTTCCCGAGTGCACGCGCTACACCAAGCAGCAGGTCAACTTCTGGAAGGAGCTGGCGTGGCACCAGACCATCGGGCACGCCCGCGACTGGCTCTCCATCCATTACTCCTCGATGGAGCCGTGGGAGGGGATGCGCGCATTCGTGCAGAAACGCTCCCCTGCGTACATGGAAGTGCGCACCCGCGCCGCGGAGGGGGGCTCGAGCGAGTTCGTCTGGGGCCCGCCGGCGCGCACGTGCGCGGCATGCGGCGCCGAGGGCATCCCCCGTGACTTCCGGTTCTGCGGCGTCTGCGGAGCTCCCCTGGACCCGGAGGACGCGGAGGCGGGTGATCGCGCCGGAGGTGACGCGTGAGCCCGGATGACACCGACGGCGCGGCGCCGATGATTCACCTGACGTTGGACGGAGCGGTCGCCCGCCTGACGCTCGACCGACCTCCGCTCAACGTCCTGACCATCGCGATGCTCCGAGAGATGGCGAGGACGGTGGCCGAGGTCGCGGCGGCCGACGAGGTGTCGGTGCTCGTGATCGAAGGCAAGGGAAAGGCGTTCTGCGCGGGCGTGGACGTGGCGGATCACACGGAAGACCGGGTGCCGGAGATGCTCGAGGTCTTCCACGGCGCGCTGAGCCGGATCGAGGAACTCGAGGTGCCCGTCGTCGCGGCGGTCCACGGGGCGTGTCTCGGAGGCGGTATGGAGCTCGCGCTGGCGTGCGACCTCGTTCTGGCCAGCGAGGATGCGCGCCTCGGCCAGCCGGAGGTCCGCCTCGGCGTGCTTCCCCCGTACGCGGCCGTGGTGCTCCCGGGCAGGATCGGGCGCGGCACCGCCTTCGACCTCGTGCTCACGGGACGCACGCTGCACGCCGCCGAGGCGCGTGACGCCGGTCTGGTTCAGCACGTGTTTCCCCGCGACGTCTTCGCTGACGAGGTGGCGGAATACGTGGGCCGGCTGGCCTCTCTGAGTGCACCCGTGCTGAAGCTGGCCAAACGCGCGCTCGCCACAGGGCTCTCGCTGCCCCCCGAGGAAGCGCTCAGGGTCGTCGAAGACCTGTACCGGAACGAGCTCATGGGCCTGGAGGACGCCCGCGAAGGCCTGAGCGCATTCATGGAAAGGCGATCCCCCGTATGGAAGGGAAGGTGAAGATGCCGGTATCAGCCCCGGACGTCGCAGGATCCGGCGACGTTCCCCGATTGCTCGAGTTTCCCCTGGATCTGCCGCTCGACGAGATCCTCCACGAGTGCCGCGAGCTCACGGAAGACGCGGAGTTTCCCACGGTACGGAAGTGGCGGGAGCGGGGCGGCAAGGTCCTGGGTCACTTCCAGGTGTACTTTCCCGAGGAGCTCGCGCACGCCGCCGGGATGCTGCCGGTCAAGTTCCGCGGCGCACAGGTCGACCGGGAAGCGGCGGACTCGCGCTTCGGCTCGTACATGTGCTCGATTCTGCGCACATCCCTGGAGCTCGCGCTGACCGGACGCCTCGAACCGGACCTTTTCGTCACGCACCCCATCTGTGACGGCGCCCGGAACCTGGCCGGCATCTGGGGGCGCAACCTGAAGTCGCCGGCGCAGATCCTCTACCTGCCGCAGAACGCCAACTCCGCGTTCGCCGCCACCTACCTGACCGAGGAGTATCGACGGGTTCTGGGGGATATCGAGGAGATCGCCGGCCGCAAGGTCACCGACGCCGACCTGCGCCGCTCGATCGGGGTCTTCAATGAGAACCGACGACTGCTGCGCGAGCTCTACGCGATCAAGCGACAGACCCCGTGGATGCTCCCGGTGCACGAGGCCTACGCGCTCATGGCCGTGGGCGGCATCATCCCCCGCGAGGAGCACAACGAGCTCCTCCGCTCGGTCCTGCCACGCATTCGCACCCGCGACGCCCGCAAGCAAGACAAGATCCGCGTGGTCTTCGACGGGGGATTCTGCGAGCAGCCGCCGCTGGACCTGCTTCGCGCGATCGCGGAGTTCTGCTACGTCGTCGACGACGACCTGATGATCGGCTTCAGGTGGATTCTCTCGGACGTGCCCACCGAGGGCGACCCGCTGGGCACGCTGGCCACGGCCTACCTGGACGACTCCTCCTACAGCCCGGTACAGCACGACCTGCGCAAGCCGAAGGAGAAGATGCTCCTCGAGCGGGTCCGGGGCGCCGGGGCCGAGGCGGTGATCGTCTCGGCGGCAAAGATGTGCGAGCCCGGCCTGGACGAGCAGGTGGCCTACTCGGAGGCGCTGGACGAAGAGGGCATCCCCTACTTCGTAACCGAGTTCGAGGAACGCATGAGCTCGTTCGATCACCTGCAGATCCAACTGGAAACCTTCGTCGAGAACCTCCTGTTCGACTGATGCGACGATCCACCGCAGAACACGACACCACCGCCTTCGCGGGAGACACGATATGACGGCACTGACGGGAGAGCAGGAGCTACTCGGACGCGGCGCGCGCGAGGGCGGACGGCTGTTCCGCGACTGGTTCGACGAGCTGACGAGAGCGGCCGAGAACCGGGAGCACACCGCGTACGTCTTCGTCATGGGCAGCCTGTGCGAGCTGCTGCGCACCTTCGACGTCCACACGGTCTTCCCGGAGATCACCTCGCTGCAGACCGCGGTCCGCAAGGTCTCCGACGAGTACCTCAACCTGGCGGAGGACCGCGGCTTCTCGCCCGACGTGTGCGGATACGTGAAGGCCGACTACGCGCTCCAGCTCCGCAAGGGCGCGCACCCGATGGGTACGATCCCCCCGCCGTCGATCGCCGTGCTGACCAACGCGTGCAACACGTACTTCAAGTGGGCCGAGATCTGGGAGCGGCTGTACCACATGCCGACCGTCACGGTGGACGTGCCGGGCACCCGCGGCCTGCATCTGCAGGATCCGTCCGAGGCCGATCTCGTCCGCGACAAGGGCTACGTGCTCCACCAGATCGAGGAGCTGATCGCGCACCTCGAGCGGCTCACGGGACGGACGTTCGACATCGACCGGCTGCGCGAGGTGCTCCACCTCACGAACGAGATGGCGCGCGACTTTCGCAAGGTGTTGGAGCTGAACCGGAGCCGTCCGGCGGTCTTCGACGCCATGATGGAAGGCACCATCTATCTGGGTGTGGCCAACGCGCTGCGCGGCACGCCGGAGGGCGCCGAGTACTTCCGGGACCTCGTCGAGGAGATGCAGTACAAGGTCGATCACTCGCTCAGCCCGCTCGTGGACCAGAAGCAGGAGCACCGGCTCGTATTCGTCGGGGTGCCGTGCTACCCGATCTTCCGGCGCTTCTACCAACTGTTCTCGGAGTGGGGCGGGATCTTCGTCAGCTCGACGTACATGTGGTTCGCGTCGGGCGGTCTCAACTACGACTACGAGTACGACCTGACCCGCCCCCTGGAGAGCCTGGCTGAGGGGCTCCTCCTCAGCGTCCGTAAGGCCGGCGACGCCATGCTCTTCCACGACCAGGCGCTCATCGAGGCGATCGACCGCTATGAGGCGGACGGGGTGGTGTATCACCCGATCAAGAGCTGCCGCACGGTATCGACCGGACTGGCCGACTCCAGACGCATGGTGCTCGACCAGCGTGATGTCCTCTGCCTCTACATCGAGTCCGACATGATGGACAAGCGGGTCGTCTCGGAAGCGCAGCTCAAGAACCGCATCGACGCGTTCTTCGAGGGTCTCGAATCCCGCCGCATCCGGCTGGGCGCCGCGGCGCCCGCCGCATCCTGAGCACGGAGCCGCCATGACGTACGCAGCAGGCGTGGACGTGGGATCCACGCAGACGAAGGCCGTGATCATCGACGAGAACGGGGCGATCGTCGGCCGCTCGCTCCTCCCGACCGGCGCCAACGTCGTCCAGGCCGCCGAGCACGCCTACCGCGTCGCGCTCGAGGCGGGCGGCATCCCGGAGGTCCAGGTGGGCTTCGTGGTCGGGACCGGCTACGGGCGGTACAGGGTGGAGTTCGGTGACACCCAGATCACCGAGATCGTGTGCCACGCGCGCGGCTCCGCCGAGATGTTCCCGAACACCGCGACGGTGCTCGACATGGGAGGCCAGGACACGAAGGCCATCCGGATCCGCCCGGGGGGAGACGTCATCGACTTCTGCATGAACGACAAGTGCGCGGCGGGCACGGGGCGCTTTCTCCAGTCCGCCGCCGCCGCGCTGGAGCTGGATCTGGCCGATCTGGGCCCTACGGCCCTGGAAGGTCGGCGCCCGGTCAAGATCAGCACGACGTGCACGGTCTTCGCCGAGTCGGAGGTGCTCTCGTGGTTGGCCCGGGGCAAGAAGATCCAGGACATCCTGCTCGGCGTGCACCGCTCGATCGCCTCGCGGTCGATTGCCCTGCTCAAGCGCGTCGGTATCGAGGACGAGATCACCTTTACCGGAGGGGTCACGCGCAACCCGGCGATGGTCGAGGTCCTCAGCGACATGCTGGGCCGGCACCTCAACGTCAGCGAGGAGTCCCATTACATGGGCGCCCTCGGCGCTGCGCTCTTCGCGATGGAGCGCATCCAACACGACCTCATGACCCCCGAAGACGAAAGGCAGGTCCGGGCATGACGTACACGGCCGGCATCGACGTGGGATCGACGTACACCAAGGCGGCGGTAGTCTCCGACACCGACGGGCTCCTGGCCACGGGCATCCGCCAGACCGGATTCAAGCTGACCGAGGCGGCGGAGGCGACGCTCGACATGGCCCTGGCCCGCGCGGAGCTCACGCGCGACGACCTCGCGTACATCGCCACCACCGGGTACGGCCGGAACCAGATTGCCTTTCGCGACGTGCAGGCCACCGATCTGACCGCCCAGGCGTGGGGCACCCGTTTCTTCTTTCCCGAGACGATGACCGTGCTCGACGTGGGCGGCCAGACGATGAAGGCGATGCGGCTCGACGAGCGCGGCAAGGTCCGCTCGTTCCGCCTCAACGACAAGTGCGCGGCGGGCACGGGCGCCTTCCTGGAGAAGACGGCGCGCTACCTGGGCTACAGCATCCAGGAGATCGGCCCGCTCGTCGAGTACGCCAAGGACCCCGTGCCGATCTCGGGCGTGTGCGCGGTCTTCGCCGAATCGGAGGTCATCAACCACGTCAGCAACGGCGCCCAGCCCGCGGACATCATGCACGGCGCCATGGAGTCGCTCATCGAGCGCTCGGTTCGCCTCATGAAGAGGGTACAGATGGAGCCCGAGTTCACGCTGGTCGGCGGGATCATGCGCTTTCCGACGATGGTGCGTGTGATGAGGGAGCACCTCGGCGACGCGGTCAACGTCCCGCCCGAACCGCTGGTCCAGTTCACCGGAGCCATCGGTTCCGCCGTGCTCGCCCGCCGCAGGCTGGAGAAGGTGCGTGCCGCAGCCGTCGGATAGAGAACCGGCCGTCGGCCCCCACGACGCCGACGTGCCCGAGGTCCGGGCCCGGCGAGACGACGAGCTCGCCGCCGAGGGATGGACGCGGCGGTTCACCGGTTCCCCGCCCCGGCTGTCGGAGTTGACGGCGCTCTACGAGGAGCTGGGGTACGAAGTCCTGCTCGATCCGATCCTGCCCGGAGAGCTCGGCGGTGCGTGCGTCGACTGCACGCTCGCGCTGACCCTCTTCAAGGTCATCTATACCAGGAGTGAAGCACCGTGAAAGCCGCGATCTTTCTCGGACCCGACCAACCCCTCGACGTGCGTGACGTACCGACGCCCGAACCCGGCCCCGGCGAGATTCTGATCCGGGTGGCGGCGTGCGGCGTGTGTCACACCGACCTTCACTACATCGACCACGGCACGCCGACCTTCAAGGCGCCGCCCATGATCCTGGGACACGAGATCTCCGGCACGGTCTCCGCGCTGGGCCGCGGCGTGACCTCGTTCTCCGAGGGAGACCGGGTCCTGGCGGCGGCGGTCACGTCGTGCGGGGCGTGCCCCGCATGCCGCGAAGGCCGGGAGAACATCTGTCCCCACGGCTTCATGCTCGGCAACCATATCGACGGAGGGTACGCCGAGTACGTCGTCACGCCCGCCAAGGACACCTTTCCGCTGCCGGACGACGTTCCCCTGATCGAGGGCTCGATCATCGCCGACGCGATCACGACCCCGTACCACGCGGTGGTCAATCGCGGCCGGGTACGCCCGGGCGACGCGGTGGTCGTCTTCGGCTGCGGCGGTGTGGGTCTCAACGTGGTGCAGATGGCCGCCGCGCGCGGCGGCCGCGTCGTCGCGGTCGACATCGCGGACCGCAAGCTCGAGTGGGCCCGGAAGCTGGGAGCCGCCGAGGTGCTCAACCCCGAGGACGTGGAGCGCGTGGACAAGGCGCTCCGCAAGCTCACCGGAGGCGGCGCCGACGTGGCGTTCGAGGTCATCGGCAACCCGCGCACCCAGGAGCAGGCGCTCGCAGCGCTGAAGACCGGCGGGAGACTGGTCATGGTCGGCTACAGCCCCGAAGCCATGACGCTGAACTCGGGCCGCGTGATGTTCCGGGAGTTGGAGATCGTCGGCTCGCTCGGGTGCAGGCCCACGGACTATCCCCGAGTCATCGACATGGTGCGGCAGGGCCGCATCCGGTTGAAGGAGCTCGTCACGCACCGCTACGCGCTGGACGACATCAACGAGGCGCTCGAAACGCTCCGCTCCGGCGCGGCCATACGCGCGGTGGTCACGCCATGAGGGAGCCACGGATCATCGAGCCGTTCCGCATCAAGGTGGTCGAGCCGATCCGGATGACCACCCGCGCGCAACGCGCGGAGCACCTCGAGGCCGCCGGCTACAACGTCTTCAAGCTGCGCGCCGAGGACGTGCTGATCGACCTGCTCACGGACTCCGGCACCTCGGCGATGAGCGCCGAGCAGTGGGCCGCGATGATGCGCGGCGACGAGTCGTACGCCGGCAGCCAGTCGTTCTACCGCTTCGAGGAGGTCGTGCGCTCGATCTTCGGCTTCACGCACGTCATTCCCACACACCAGGGGCGGGCGGCGGAGCGCATCCTCTTCTCGACCGTGTGCCGGCCGGGGCACGTGGTCCCGAGTAACACGCACTTCGACACCACCCGAGCGAACATCGAGGCCGCGGGCGCCGAGGCGGTGGATCTGCCCGTGCCCGAAGGGTTGATTCCCTCCGACCTCCATCCGTTCAAGGGCAACATGGACGTCGGCGCGCTCGAGGCGCTGATCGCCGACGTCGGCGCCGAGCGCATTCCGCTCTGCATGCTCACGGTAACCAACAACACCGGGGGCGGCCAACCGGTGGCGATGGCCAACGTCCGGGCGGTCAGCGAGGCGTGCCACCGCCACTCGATCCCCCTGTACATCGACGCGTGCCGATTCGCCGAGAACGCCTACCTCATCAAGCTCCGCGAGGAGGGCTTCGCCGATACGCCGGCCGAGGAGATCGCGCGCGAGATGTTCAGCTACGCGGACGGTTGCACGATGTCGGCCAAGAAGGACGGGCTGGCCAACATCGGCGGCTTCCTGGCGACCAACGACGACACCCTGGCGCGGCAGGAGGAGAACCTCCTGATTCTGACGGAAGGCTTTCCGACCTACGGCGGGCTGGCCGGGCGCGACCTCGACGCGATCGCCGTGGGGCTCCGCGAGGTGCTCCACGAGGACTACCTGAAGTACCGGATCGAGGTGGTGCGCTACCTCGGTCAGCACCTGACCGAACACGGCATCCCGATCGTTCAACCACCCGGCGGGCACGCGGTCTACATCGACGCAGCCGCCTTCCTGCCGCACGTGCCGCCCGCCCAGTTGCCGGGCCAGTCGATCGTGGCGGAGCTGTACCTGGAGGGCGGCGTGCGGGGCGTCGAGATCGGCACCGTGATGTTCGGCCACACCGACCCCGAGACGGGACAGGAGGTCCCCGCACGGATGGAGCTTGTCCGTCTGGCGATCCCCCGGAGGGTCTACACGAAGTCGCAGATCGACTATCTCGTGGACGTCGCCGCCGAGGTAGCGGAGCGCAGGGACCGCATCGGAGGATTCCGGTTCGTCGAGAAGGAGCCCGTGCTGCGCCACTTCACGGCACGGTTCGAGCCGCTCTATTCGTTCGCCCGACCATCCGAAGACGAGCCGCGACCATGAGCAGAAACGATACCCCGACGCGCATCCTCCGCGACCAGCACGAGCTCATCCTGAAGGTGGCGGCGGTGCTCGAGCGGGCGCTGTCGGGCGGCGAGGCGTCGCAGGCGGGAGCACCGGATGCGTGGGATCCGGAAGCGTGGGATTACGACGCGCTGGCGGACTGCATCGCCTTCATTCGCCTGTACGCCGACGCGCTGCACCACGGCAAGGAGGAAGATCTCCTCTTCCCCGAGCTCGTCGCGCGGGGGCTTCCGCGCCAGGCCGGCCCGATCGCGGTCATGCTCGCCGAGCACGCACGCGGCCGGGCGTTCGCCCGCGAGATGGCCGAAGCGCTCCCCCGGGCCCGCGCAGGCGACGAGGACGCCGCCCGCAGCCTGCGGAGCGCGGGGCTCGGCTACGTCGACCTCATCCGGGGCCACATCCTCAAGGAGAACAACGTGCTCTTCGACATGGCCGACCGCATGGTGGACGGACCGGCCTGCCGGAGCCTGTGTCAGGCCTACGAGGGCGTGTGCCAGCGGCGCTTCGAGGGCTGCACGGTGGCGGAGCTGGAAGCGATCGCGGCCCGGCTCATGGAGAGGTACCCCGACGCGTAGCAGCCTGGTAGCTTCCGGGCCATGAACAGCTTCAGAGCTCCGGGAAGTCCACGCGGGCCCCGGGAATGCCGCAGCGAGGGGGGCCGAGCGAGCACCGGCGAGAAACACCGCGCGCGTGCCGGCGGCGGCTGCCCTCGCGCTCCGCTCCGAGCGGCCGGTGTGGCGCTCGCGCTCCTGCTTCCGCTGTACACCTTGTCGTGCGTACCGGACGCGCCACGCCACGGACGCGACGCAAGCGCCGCGCGGGTGCAGGCCATCAGGGTCGCTGAAGATCTCCGCGCGCCGGACTCACTTACGCTCCAGGTGCTGCTCGACGGCACCCGCGACCCGGACGCCGAGGTGCGGCGGGTGGCGGTGCGCGCGCTCGGCCGGCTCGAGCGCCCGGAAATGACGTCCGTGATTGAGCCGCTTCTGGCCGACGACGACCCGCCCGTGCGCGCGGAGGCGGCGAACGCGATGGCCCAGGCGGTGCACGCCACGTCCGGCGCGCCCGTCCTTCAGGCCCTTCTGGACCGGGTGTCGGCCGAGCGCAACGCGGTCGTGCGCGGCGTGCTGGCCCGGAGCCTGGGGCGTCTCGACGTGCAGGGCGACGGGCGCCGCGCAGTGGAGGCCGCGCTGCTGGCGCTGTCGTATGGCCCCGACGGCGGCCCCGGCGGCAGCCCGGACGGCGGCCCGAAGAGCGGCGACGCGCCTCCGCAGACGCTCCTGGGGGTGGCGCTGGGCGCAGAGTCGTACGTACGATTACATACCGATCATACGTATACTTCATCCGCGCTCCGCCGGCGCCTCGGCGAGTTGGCGCGTTACGGCGTCATTCCCCCTGTGGCCGGGGCATCGCGGATCCGGAGCCTGGCGGTCACGGCGCTCGGGCGCGCCCACGCGTTCACGCTGCCGCAGGTCCAGGAGGCGCTCGACGACCCCCAGACCCGGGTGCGGCGCGCGGGGCTCGCCGCGCTGGGCACCATCGCGCCGGACCTCCGGCACGAGCCGATCCGGAGGGGCCTTCTCGACCGTTCGGTGACCGTGCGAATCGAAGCCGTCCGCGCGCTCGCCCGAATGCCGCGCGACCGCATCACCTGCACCCGCCTGCTGGCTCTGGCCGCGCGCGACGTCTCTCCGCACGTGCGCCTCCTGGCGCTCGATGCCCTGGCCGAGCCATGTCCGGAGGAGATGGCTGCGGCCGATACGCTGGCCGCGGTGGCCGCCTCGCTCGATCCCGAAGACGACACGCACTGGCACGCGCCGGCGCATGCGCTGCTTGCGCTCGCCTCGCTCGCTCCCGACCGCACCCGCCCGCTGCTCGGCGCGCTCGCGGCCGACCGCAACCCGTTCGCCCGCCGCTACGCGGTCCTTACGGCCGCGAAGCTGCGCTACGCGGAGGCGCTCCGCACGCTGGCCGCGGACCCGAGCCCCAACGTGCGCACCGCCGCCGTCGCCGAGCTGTTCCGGCTGATCGGGCACGACGCCGACAGCTTTCTGATGGAGCAGCTCGAGCACGACGACCCTGCGCTGCTTCTCACCGCGGCGCGCCTGCTCGAGGGCAGCGCGAACGCCCACGCGGTGGCCGAGGCGGCGTTCGCTGCCTTCCGGCGTATCTCAGCGAGGCGTGAGCAGACGCTGCGCGACCCACGCCGGGTGCTCCTGCGCCGGGTCGCGGAGGGCCGCCCGGCGACGTGGGAGGGGGCGCTGCACCCGTATCTCGAGGACTACGATCCGGTGGTGGCGGGGGACGTCGCGGACATCCTGTCACGGTGGGCGGGCCGGCGGGTGCGCCCGCACCCCACACCGCTTCCGCCCCTCCCCTTCCCCGATCCGGCCGAGCTCCGCCGGCTCCAGCACACGACGGTGGTCCTTCACATGCGGCGCGGCGGCGTCATCGAGATCGGGCTCTTTCCCGACCTGGCGCCCACCAACGCCGCGCGGTTCGCGCGCATGGCCCGGACGGGGGCGCTGGACGGTCTGACGTTCCACCGCGTGGTGCCCGACTTCGTGCTCCAGGGCGGCAGCCCCGGGGCCAACGAGTACGCGGGCCACGGCGCCTACACGCGCGACGAGGTGGGGCTCGCCGTCCACTGGCGCGGCACCGTCGGCGTGTCGACCCGCGGACGCGACACCGGAGACGGCCAGATCTTCATCAACCTGATCGACAACGTGCGGCTCGATCACGACTACACCGTGCTCGGTCGCGTGAGCGCGGGGCTGCGCTACGTCTACGACGTGCTCGAGGGCGACGTCATCGAAAAGGCCGAGGTGCGCCTCGGGCGATGACCCCCTAACTTCTCCGCCGCTTCTTACCGGAATCACGAACCGCCCCCGCGCGGCCTCCTCGGAGATCCAGCGTGAAGCTTCACACGAAAATCGCCCTCGGCCTCATCTTCGGCGCGCTCGCCGGAGGGCTGTGCAACGCCTTCTTTCCGGGTGCGGGCTGGGTCGAGTGGATCAACAACAACGTGGCGGGCCCCGTCGGACAGATCTTCCTGAGGATGCTCTTCATGACGGTCATCCCGATCGTCGCGACCTCCATCACCGTGGGCGTCGCGCGGATCGGCGACATGAAGACGCTCGGCAGCCTCGGCGGCAGGACGATGGGCTACTTCGCGCTCTCCACGCTCATCGCCGCCACGATCGGCCTGACGCTGGTCAACACGATCCGTCCGGGCGGCGGCGTGGACGAGGCCACACGCGAGGCGTTGATGGCCACCTACTCCACGCACGCCGAAGGGATCTCGACCACCGCGGCTCAGCAGTTCGGTGTCAGCACCTTCGTCAACATCGTGCCGCGCAACCCGATCGCGGCGATGGCCGACATGGACATGCTCGGCGTCATCTTCTTCGCGCTGATCTTCGGCGCCGCGCTGACCATGTTGCCGAAGAAGAAGGCCGACCCCGTGGTGGAGCTGATCGACGGCATCGGCGAAGCCGTCATCAAGATCATCGATATGGCCATGAAGCTGGCGCCGTACGGCGTGTTCGGCCTGATCTTCGTGATGACGTCGCGCTTCGGATGGGGCCTGCTCGTTCAGCTCGGCTGGTACGTCTTCGTGGTCGTCGTGGGGCTCCTCATCCACGCCACCGTCGGGATCTCGGCGCTGGTGCGCATCTTCGGCCGGATCAGCCCGGTCCGCTTCTGGAAATCGGTCGACGCGCCGATGATCACCGCGTTCTCGACCAGCTCGTCGATGGCCACGCTACCCACGTCGATCCACACCGCCGAGGCCAAGCTCGACATCCAGCCCAAGATCGCGGGCTTCGTGCTACCGCTCGGCGCCACCATGAACATGAACGGCACGTCGCTCTACGAGGGCGTGACCGTGCTCTTCCTGGCCCAGGTCTTCGGCGTGCACCTCTCGATCGGTAGCCAGATCATCGTGGTCATCCTCGCGGTGCTCACGGCCATCGGCGCCGCCGGAGTGCCGGGCGGCTCGATCCCCCTGATGATGGTCGTGATGGGCACCGTGGGCGTGCCGCCGGAAGGCATCGCGATCATCCTCGGCGTCGACCGGATCCTGGACATGAGCCGCACCACGCTGAACGTCACCGGCGACCTGTCGGCCAGCGTCTACATCGACCGCATCGACCGGCGCCTGGAGCACGAGGCACGGCGGCCCGACGAGGAGGCGCCGCTTCTTGTGGGATAGGTGGACCCCCGCGTAGCCTCGCAGCTCGTGGTAGAAGTACGGCGGACCTCATTGCGATGCCACGGGCTACTACCCTCCCTCCGCGTTCAGGTCGTAGCGCATGATGCGGCCGTGGGGCCCTTCGCGGTCGCCCTCGAGGTCGTAGATGTCGCCCGGCACGGGTAGGTACGGGCCCCCGGAGGTTACGCGCCGGGCCACGCTCGGCACCGGTCCCGCCACACGTGCCGGAGGACCGCTCGGGCCCGTGCCGCGCCTTGCCATGTTCCGGCCTTTCGCGTTCCGCCCCATCCCCCGCACATTGACCCGGCCGATCGTACCCCGTGCCTGGAGGATGCCATGGACCGCCGCGGATTCATCACCACCGGAGTCGCCGCCGGGCTTGTCGGCCTGTCGGGCCGGGCGACGGCGCTCGAAGCCGCCGTGTCACGCGGAGGCGTCCTCCGCCGACGTGCCCGGCCGGCAGGGCCCGCCAACGGCGTCATCAAGCTCAGCTCCAACGAGAACCCCGCAGGGCTCTCTCCGGCGGCGCGCGACGCAGTGACCGAAGCGCTCGGCGTGGCCAACCGCTATCCGCGCGAGACCCGCACCCGGATGGTCGAAGCGGTGGCCCGCTACCACGGCGTACCGAAGGAGAGCGTGGTCCTGGGCGCCGGCTCCACCGAGGTGCTCCAGATGTCGGTCCAGGCGCTCCAGGCGCCCCGCGCCCGACTGGTGATCGCGGACCCCACCTTCGAAGACGTGCCACGCTACCAGCGGCCCTTCGCCTACGAGCTGGTCAAGGTTCCCCTGGACGCACGGTACGCCCACGACCTCGGACACATGCGAGAGATCGCCGAGGAGGCGTGGCGGCCCTCGGTGGTCTACCTGTGCAATCCGAACAACCCGACGGGCACGCTGACGCCGTCGGACGAGATCGACGCATGGATCCGGAGTGCGCACGAGTCCACGTTCTTCCTCGTCGACGAGGCGTACTTCGAGTACGCGGGAGATCCGGCGTACCACACCGCGCTCCCGTGGATCCCGGAGCATCCCAACGTGATCGTCGTCCGCACCTTCTCGAAGATCTACGGGATGGCGGGCATGCGCCTGGGGTACGGGTTGGCGCATCCCGATACGGCCCGGAGGCTGCGCGACTTCATCAGCGCGAACAACGCCAACCAGTTGGCGCTGGCCGCCGGTCTCGCGTGCCTGGGTGATGAGGAGCTGATCCGGCGCAGCGTGCGGCTCAACGCCACCGCGCTCGGCATCGCCCGCAGCACGCTGGACGATCTCGGGCTGGAGTATCTGCCCACGCAGACGAACTTCCTGATGCACCGGATCGCGGGAGATCTGGAAGCGTACCGCAAGCGGATGCTCGACGCCGGCATCCGGGTCGGCCGGCCGTTTCCGCCCATGCTCGAATGGAACCGGGTGTCGATCGGCCTGCCCGAGGAGATGGCGCGGTGGGCCGACACGCTCAGGGACTTCAGGAAGAAGGGCTGGGTATAGGAGCACCTACCGCAACCCCTTCCGGAGCCTTCCTCCTCACCCCCCGGAGACACCAGCCGTGAGACCCCACGCGTCCTCCGCCGCCCGCGCGCTCCTGCTCGCGCTGGCGTGCCTCGCCGCTCCCCCCGCCGCCGCGCAGACCCCCGCCTCCGGGCGGCCCACGCGCGCCCCGTCCTCGAAGGCGGCGCGGAGCGTTCCCACCCCCGAATCGGTGCTGGGCTTCCAGCCCGGAGCCGACTTTCACCTGGCCACCTACGAGGAGTCGATCGCGTACTTCCGCGCGCTCGACGCCGCGAGCGACCGCGTCCGGCTTCTCGACGTGGGCCGGACCACGCTCGGGCGCGACTGGATCCTCGCGGCAATCTCGTCGACCGAGAACCTGGAGCGCCTCGACCACTACCGTGAGGTCGCGCGGCGGCTGGCCCACCCCGAGGGGCTCGACGACACCGCGGCACACGCGCTCGCCCGCGAGGGCAAGGCGCTGGTCGACATCAGCGGAGGACTGCACGCCACCGAAGTCGCGGGCGCGCAGCACACGATCCGGCTGGCGTACGATCTGGTGTCGGGCGCGGACGCGGACCCTCGCATCCGCGCGATCCTCGACAACGTCATCCTCCTCCTCTGGCCCTCTCTCAACCCGGACGGGCAGACGATCGTGGGCGAGTGGTACCGCGCCAACGTCGGCACGCCGTACGAGGTGGCGCCACTGCCGCGTCTCTACCAGGCGTACGTCGGGCACGACAACAACCGTGACGCGTACATGCTCAACATGGTCGAGTCGCGCGTGGTGGAGCGGACATGGCGCACCTGGGAACCCCAGATCATCTACGTGCACCACCAGAGCTCGCCGCTTCCGACCCGCATCTGGCTGCCGCCCTTCGCCGACCCGATCGCCAACCGGGCGCCGCCGCTGATGTCCCGCACGGTCAACACGATCGGGATGACCATCGCGCAGATGCTCGAGTCGCGTGAGATGCCCGGCGCGGTCCACATGGGAACCGGCTTCGACGCCTGGTACCCGGGCTACGTGGACTATGCCCATGCTCCAGAATCAGGCGGCGTTCTGGACGGAAACCGCGCTGTACCGCTATGCGACGCCGCACTTCTACACGCTGAACGACTTTCCCCGGAATCGCCGCCGTCTCCGGCCGGAGTCTCTCTACCCCAGCCCGTGGCACGGCGGCTGGTGGCGTCTGGGAGACGCCGTGGATTACATGCGCACGGCGTCGCTTGCCGTGCTGGACTACGCCGCCAAGTACCGTGAAGACCTGCTGTACAATCGGTACCAGTCGGGCCGCGACGTCATCGCCCGGTACCGCGCCGGACCGCCGTACGCGTACTTCGTGCCGCAGGCCCAACGCGATCCGGTCGCGGCGGTCGAGTTGCTCAGGCGGCTCGCCTTCAACGGCATCCGGATCGACAGGCTGACGCGCGCGGTGACGCACGAGGGCGTGCGCTATCCCGCGAGTACGTGGGTCATCCCCATGGACCAGGAGTTCGCCCAACTCGCGCGGGAGGTCCTGGAGGTGCAGAGCTACCCTGACCTGCGCGAGTACCCCAAGGGCCCGCCCGAGCAACCGTACGACGCCGCCGGATGGACGCTGCCCTACCAGATGGACGTGCGCGTCGTCGAGGCCACGCAGCCCCTCGGGCCCGACGTGCGCGCCGCGCTGGAGCCCGTACGGGGCAAGGCGCTGCCCTGGGACGCGGACGTGGCGGACGCGGCGCCGTTCGACACGCCGCCGGGCGTCGGCTTCGAGTCCAACGCCGTAGCGGCCGCGATCGTCCCACCGCCCGGCCGCATGAGGGGTTCGGGCGCCGCGCTCCTGGTCGATCCGGCGCAGAATAACGCGTTCCGGGCACTCAACGCCGCGTGGGACGCCGGCGGACGCGTGCGCTTCGTCCCCGCTTCGGAAGGCACCCCCGCCTCGTACGCGATCACCGAAATCGACGGAGCCACGCGCACACGCCTCGTGCGCGATCTGGCGCTCCAAGCGCGCGGCGGCTCCGCGCGAGGCACCACCCTCGAGCGGCCGCGCCTCGGACTGTACCGACCCTGGACGGCAAGCATCGACGCGGGGTGGACGCGCTGGCTCCTGGAACGCTACGGCTTCGCCTTCACGAGCGTGCGCAACGCGGACGTGCACGCCGGCAGGCTTGCCGACCGGTACGACGTGCTCATCCTCCCGGCCACCTACCCCTCCGCCCTGATGAACGGCTACGCGCGCGGAACCGTCCCGCCACGCTACGCGGGCGGCCTCGGCACGGAGGGTATCCGCGAGATCGACGCCTTCGTCCGGGCGGGCGGCACGCTCGTGTGCATGAACCGGACGAGCGATCTGTGCATCGAGCAACTGCACCTGCCGGCCGTCGACGTGGTGGCCGACGTGGGCCGTGACGAGTTCTTCTCCAGCGGCTCGATTCTCGAAGCCCGCGTCGACACCGGCCACCCGGTGATGGCGGGCATGCCCGAGCGCGGCAAGATCTTCTTCGACCGGAGCCCGGTGTTCACGGTTACCGAAGACTTCGAGGGCTCCGCGCTGGCCGCGTATCCCGATGACGGCTCGCCGCTGCTCTCGGGCTACCTGCTGGGCGAGGGCCATCTGCAGGGCCTGGCCGCCGCGCTCGACGTGCGCCACGGCAAGGGCCACGTGATTCTCCTGGGCTTCCGCCCCCAGTGGCGCGGGCAGCCGTTCGGCACCTTCCGCATCCTGTTCAACGCCGCGCTCTTCCACGGCGCGGTGGCGCGCGCGGCCCGCGGCACCGAGGGCTTCTGGACGCCCCCGGAAGAGGCCCTCGAAACGGGCCAACGCAGCGTGGCGGATTCCGGCCGATGAGCGCCGCTCCACCCCTTCTCCGGTGTTCACCCCCGCCGATGGTTCGGCACTGAGAGGAACTCCCATGACCGTGATGCAACGATTTCATGCCCGGCGCGCCCTACGCTCCGTCACGCTTCCGGGCATCTTCCTGCTGGTGGCGACCGCCGTCGCCGTCTCCCCCGCGCGCGCCCAAGACCGACCCGCGGAGCAGCTCCAATCCCCCGAGCCCGTCATGGGCGCGAACTGGACACTCGGCGCACGCTGGGCGCCCTACAAGATCCGCAAGCTCGTCTACAGCACGTCGGTCTCGCCGCACTGGATCAAGCACGGCGACCGGTTCTGGTACGAGTGGAAGACGTCTGCGGGCACGTTCTACTACGTGGTCGACCCCGCCCGGGCCTCAAAGCGGCAGATCTTCGACAACGACCGCATCGCCGCCGAGCTGACACGGATCACCCACGATCCGTGGGACGCGCAACACCTTCCGATCAAGAACATCCGATTCATCGACCAGAACACGCTCCAGTTCGACGTGCAGTCCTCGCAGGATGAGAAGGAAGACACGGTCGAGACCGAGGAGAACCAACAGCAGCGCATGGAGCGCGAGCGGCGCGCGCAGGCCCGCAAGCGAGCCAGGAAGAAGGTCTTCCATTTCGAGTACGACGTCCCCACGCGGACGCTGCGGCTGCTGGAGCCCTATGAGGCGCCCGACAACCATCCGGGGTGGGCCACGATGTCACCCGACAGCGCCTGGGTCGTCTACAGCAAGCAGTGCAACCTCTACGCGATGGACGCCGGCGAGTACGCCAAGGTGCTCGACGCGCGCCGGGGTAAGTCGGGCGCCGTGGCCGATTCGGCGGACGCCAAGCTCTCGCTCACGGAAACCCAGCTGACCACCGACGGCGAGAAGTGGTACTGCTACGGCTCGTACGGACGCGGCAAAACCGACGACGAAACCGCGAAAAACTGGGACAAACGCCACTTTGCCGGAGTGCTCTGGTCGCACGACTCGCGCTACTTCGGCCTGACCCGTCAGGACCGGCGCAAGGTCGGAGAGCTGTGGGTGATCCACTCGGTGGACAACAAGCGGCCGCAACTCGAGACGTACAAGTACGACCTGCCGGGAGAGAAGAACGTCACCCAGACCGAGCTCCTGGTTTACGACATGCAGGCCCGTCAGATGAAGCGGATCGACGACGATCCGTGGACGGACGAGCGCATGGGCGTCTTCGCCGAGCCCCGTCCCGGCGCCCGGCGGTTCTTCCGCGGCCCGCGGCCACCGCAGGAGGAGCCCCCGATCCGGAAGTGGCTGTCGCCCGACCCGAATCAACTCTACTTCTGGCGCAGGAGCCGCGACCAGCACCGCGTCGACGTGCTGGTGGCGGACCCGGCCACGGGCGACGTCCGGGTGGTGATCGAGGAACGCATGAACACCTACGTCGAGCACCAGACCCCGAGGCGCCTGAAGAACGGAGACCTGATCTGGTGGTCGGAGCGAGACGGGTGGGCGCACCTCTACCGCTACGGAGAGGACGGGACCCTCAAGGGCCGCCTGACCGAGGGACCGTGGCACGTGAGCCAGGTGGTCGGCGTCGACGAGAAGCGTGGGCGACTCTTCTTCACGGCCAACGCCCGCGAGAAGGGCGAGGACCCGTACTACAACCACACGTACCGGGTCAACCTGGACGGGAGCGGGTTGGCGCTGCTCGACGGTGGCGACTTCGATCACCGCCCCGCGATGAGCGAGTCGAGCCGCTACTTCGTCGACAATTTCTCGCGGGTCAACACGGTGCCCCGGGCGGTGCTCTTCGACGGGAGCGGCGCGAAGGTGCTCGACCTCGAGGAATCGGACTTCTCGTCACTCGAGGCGGCGGGCTACCGTTTTCCCGAACCGTACCGGGTCAAGGCGGCCGACGGCGTCACGGACCTCTACGGCGTCATGTACAAGCCGTTCGACTTCGATCCACACAAGCGGTACCCGATCGTGGAATACGTCTACCCGGGACCGCAGACCGAGGCGGTGCCCAAGTCGTTCTCGACCTCCCCGAGTCAGGTGGGGTTGGCTCAACTCGGCTTCATCGTGGTCGTCGCCGGCAACCTTGGCGGGCATCCCAACCGCTCGAAGTGGTACCACAACTACGGGTACGGGAACCTCCGCGACTACGGGCTGGCGGACAAGAAGGCCGTGATCGAGCAGCTCGCCGACCGCTTCGACTTCATCGACATCCACCGGGTGGGCATCTGGGGCCACTCGGGCGGGGGTTTCATGTCGACCGCGGCGATGCTCGTCTACCCCGACTTCTTCAAGGTCGCCGTGTCGGAGTCCGGCAACCACAACAACGACGTGTACAACCAGAACTGGTCCGAGAAGCACCACGGCGTCAAGGAAGTGGTGGGCGACTCGGGCAAGGTGTCGTTCAAGTACAGCATCGAGAAGAACTCGGACCTGGCGCAGAACCTGAAGGGTCACCTGCTGCTGTCGATGGGCGACGTGGACAACAACGTCCACCCGGCCGGCACGCTCCGGATGGCCGAGGCGCTCATCAAGGCCAACAAGCGCTTCGACTTCATCATCCTGCCGGGCCAGCGCCACGGCTACGGCAAGATGTCGGACTACTTCTTCTGGCGGCGCAACGAGTACTTTGCCAAGTATCTGCTGGGCGACGAGCGCACCGCCCCCGACATCGTCGAGCTCGACATGGAACGGGAGCAGACGGGCGGGCGGTAACGCGAGGG
>Ga0114931_10002356_pt1 | contig 24052 bp, 20 predicted proteins | sample 2SBtaG_FD_89579 | JGI IMG/M metagenome (GOLD analysis project Ga0114931, IMG submission 89579) | Deep subsurface microbial communities from Kolumbo volcano to uncover new lineages of life (NeLLi) - 2SBTROV14_V59a metaG | ecosystem: Environmental > Aquatic > Marine > Volcanic | place: Kolumbo... | reverse complement strand
TTGCTAAAGTGAACACCATAGCGGCTCATTCCTGTGTCAACTTTTAAATGAATTTTTGCCGTTTTGCCTGCTTTTTTTGCTGCTTTAGAAATCGCTTCAATCACAGGCAATTGGTACGCGACTTGTTCGATATCATACTCAAGCACAATATCGGCCTGGTCCTGCCAGACAGGACCCATATTTAAGAGCGGCGCGGTGATACCTGCTCGTCGTAGTTCAATGCATTCTTCGAGCGTGACAAGTCCCAGTTTGTCTGCGCCATTTTCCAAAATTGTTTTGGCAATCGGCAGGACACCCAGGCCATAAGCATCCGCTTTAACAACGGCCAGATAAACTGTTTTTCCCAGGTAGGCTCTGATCATGGAAACATTATGCGAAACCGCATCTAAATCTACTTCAACCCAGGATTTGCGAAGGACATTGTTTTGGAATAATTTGGAATGATATTTCTTCATTGATTAACAACTTGTTTATTGTCTTGATTCATTGTGAAATCTTTTTGCCTCAGAGTACAAATACTATCTTTCAGTCCTGTGTAATAAATATAGGTTTTAAAATTTACTTTGCGGACAGTATACTGTTTTGATATTCGCGGCAAAAATTCCGATTCCGCTGAATAAGGGAGGTTTTTAAAGCCACCGCTCTGCAAAAAGGCTGATCGTTTACCAAAAAATGTTGCCCCCACGCAGCATTCTGAAATATGAATTTTCTTTTCCGGGTCAAAGGCGTCGCGGACATAATGCGTCTCCGGCGGCCCCACCAGTTCAACACCTCCGTGGACGATATCAACGTCAGGGTGTTTTTCAAAATAGCGAGTTCTCAATTCAAGATGTTTCGGCTTATACTCATCATCGGAATCAATGAAAGTAATAAAGTGTCCCATTGCTGCGTGAATGCCGATATTGCGCGAAGCAGCCAATCTTTTGCGAGCATGTTTCATGTATCGCCATTTCGGCCTGTCATGGATTTGCGGCAACAACAATTCTTCCAGTCCATCTGTGCTGCCATCATCGATGATTAACAGCTCCCAATCCTGGAAGGACTGCGTTTGCACTGATTTGATGGCACGCATGATCAAATGTCTGCGATTATAAACAGGCAGGATGATGGATACCTTTGGTGTCTTTGGGAATTTGCTCATAAATTGGTCTCTAAAAATTTCGATCAAAATAGGAAGAGAGGGAATGAATGTCAAGGGGTAATTTCTGAAATATAATTTATCTGTTCAATAATGTTGTAAGGAATTACTGCCTTCTTCGTCTAAAGTATCGTTGTTGTCTTTAATGTCAATTTTTAAATCCAACTTTGGTCGTCCCGGCTTGTCCGGGATATGGTATTTTGCTGCATATTTCAGGATGGAAGAAAAATGCATATTTTTTTCATGAACTTTTATCCGGCTTGTGCATCTAATATAACATTAATTCAGCTTAATTTTCAAACGGAGGTCGTACATGTCTTTAAAAAGAAGCCAATGGATTACGGCAATTTTTGTTTTTATGCTTGGAATCACTTTTGTTGCAAGCAATTCTTTCGCAGGCGAAAATGAATGGTTAAAATTTGACGCCGGACTGGCGAAAGCAAAAAAAGAAAATAAAAGTATTATTATCGATTTTTATACCGATTGGTGTCACTGGTGTAAAGTGATGGAGAAACAAACTTTTGAGAATAAAGATGTCGCTAAAAAACTGCAAAAGAGATTCGTCACAGTTCGCGTAAACGCTGAAGCCCAGGATGAACAGGTTACTTTTCAGAACCAAACAATGAACAATGTCCAGCTTACCCGCTCTTTCGGTGTCACGGGCTATCCTTCCATAGCATTTATGGATGCGAATGGAAAGCCAATCACCATTGTGCCGGGCTTTGTCAAACCGGATATGTTTATTCATATTCTCGATTTTATTGATTTAAAATGCTATGAAAAAGATATCTCTTTTCAACAGTTTATGGAAAAGGGGGGATGCGGTAAAAAGAAATCCTGATCTGCACCAACTGAGTCAATTTTATAGAAAGCCGGTATTATTCTCGTTCCCACGCTCCTGCGTGGGAATGTTTTTTCCGACGCTCCTGCGTCGGGTATTGAGAGATGATAATATATGGTTTATGTCGGTAAACCGGACGCAGAGCGTCCAGGAATCCAACGAGAGTTATTCATACCTCAGCGCATTAATAGGATCGAGCAGAGATGCTTTTCTTGCAGGGTAAATTCCAAAAAACAATCCTACCAAAGTGGCGAATCCAAAACTCAGAAAAACAGAAATGAGGGAGACCATCGTATTCCAATTGGCCCAGGCAGAGAGAACATAAGACAGGGAAATACCCGTTAAAATTCCAATGAGGCCGCCGGAGAGACTGAGGGTGATAGATTCGATTAGAAATTGTAACAGGATGTCTTTTTTGCGTGCTCCCAGGGCTTTGCGAATGCCAATTTCCCGGGTCCGTTCTGTGACTGAGACAAGCATGATGTTCATTATGCCTATGCCGCCTACGATGAGAGAAACACCGGCAATAGATGCCAGCAAAAAACCAAATGCCTTGTTTGTCTGTTGAAAAGTATCGATAATGTCGGATTGATTGCGGATGTAAAAATCATTGTCCTGGTCGCGGCGTAAGCGATGCTGACGGCGAAGAATCTTTTCAACCTGAATGAACGCTTTATCGACGAGCTGATCGTTCAGAACTTTGATTGTTATGCCAGTCAGATAATCCGTGCCGAAGACGCGCCTTTGCGCCGTGGTGAGCGGGATGATAATCTGGTCATCTTCATTCATCCACCCTATTTGCCCCTTTTTTGTTAGCAAACCGACTACAATAAAATTATGCTGGTTTATTCTTATGGTCTTGCCGATCGGATCGACGCTTGCAAAAAGGTTGTCGCGTACGTCAGTGCCAATTACCGCTATCCTTTCGCTGTTTGCCATTTCATCGTCGTTAAAATAGCGGCCTTCAGTTGTCGGAAAGCTGCGAGCTATTGCGAAATCCGGTGTGGTGCCAACAACTTGACAGTTCCAGTTATTCGCTCCAAATTCAACCTGAGCGTTACGGCTAAACTCCGGAACCACGACCTGTGCTGTTGTGCATTTTTCTGCCAGCGCATCGGCATCCTCATTTTTCAAAGTCATTCTGCTGCCGGCGCCGAAATGCACGCGGCCAAAACGCGAAGATCCCGGACGGATGAAAAGCAAATTCGAGCCAAGGGATTGAATTCTGTCGGCAATCGCTTTTTGTGCGCCGTTCCCGAGGCCAACCATTGTTATGACGGCTGCGACGCCAATAATAATTCCCAGCATTGTCAATGCAGCTCTCATTTTGTTCGCGAGCAAGGAAGCCATGGCCATGCGCATGCTTTCTACTATTTCTGTAAATTGTTTTTTAATGATGCGATGCATAGTATAAAATCCCGTTATTTTTTTGATTTGCTTTTCAGTCCGCTGCTCATCGACATTCGCGACATCATTCGTTTGCGGAATTGATCGCTGGAGGCTTTTGCGCGTGAGAAAAAAGTATATACAACTTGCTGGCCTTCCTGCAAACCCTGTAAAATCTCAGTATTGTCAAAATTACTTACGCCGACTTTGACCAGTTGTGGTCTGAAATTGTTCCCCTGTTTAATAATGACACCGCGGTTCAAAGTTGAAGCCTGATCAGAATTGTTTTTTTCGTGTTTGCCTGGTCGGCCCTTTTGCCTGCTCCCGGTTTTGTTCGGTTTTTCACCTTCGCCCATTGCCATTTTCAGACTGGCAATTTCCCGCATCATTTCTTCTTGCGTCATTAATGCTTCGTTCGGGACGAGCAGGACGTTCTGTTTGTCGGCAACCAAAATTTCGACGGAAACGTTCATCCCTGCTTTTAATTTACCGGTTGGATTGTCAACCTGGATTGTCACTTCAAAACTTGTTACATTCTGTTCTACTTTTGCCTGGGCAGCAATTCTGATCACTTTGCCGGCGAATTGTTCATTCGGATAGGCATCAGCAACAACACGGGCAGTCATGCCCGGCTCTATTTTTCCAATGTCAACTTCATCGACATCCGCTTTCACATAAACCTGGCGCATATCAGCCACCGTGGCGATCAAAGTCCCGCCGGAAACAGAAGAAATTCCCGATGAGATAATCTGTCCTTCTTCAACATCTTTGGTCAGAATGATTCCTGAAATGGGGGAGCGAACAATTGTATCCTTCAGTCGAATATCATTATTGTCGAGACTGACCTGAGCACGAACAACCTGTGCTTTTGCCTGAACGAGCGCGAGTTCGGCCTGATCAAATTCCACGGCGGGGATCAATCCTTTTTTGTACAATTCCTGTTTGCGCTTAAAATCGCTTTCGCTTTGTTTTAGGCTTGCTTTGGCAACCTGCAGTTCGGCAACAGATTGGTCGTAAGAGTTCTTGGTGTCCCTCTGATCCAGCTTCGCAATAAGGTCACCTTTGTTGACATGATCTGATTCTTCAATCGTCATCTTTTCTATGAGACCGCTCGCTTTTGATTTTATCTCGACTTTATTCATTGGTTCGATGGTGCCTGTTGTGGAAACCTGCACCCGAATGCTGCCACGCTGAACTTTTTCAACCTGAGGGAAGAATGCGGTCTGTTCCTCCCTGGCATCCCCCGGCCTTGTAGTGAACCAAATCACTATTCCGACGATGACAATAATTGTCGCTATATACCATTTTTTCATTCTTTATTTTTCTCCTGTTTATTCATTTGGCCAAAACCTTTTTCTTTGGATTTTCGCCTCTTTTCATACTTTTTTTCCATTACAAGATACTTTTGCTTTTGTTCGTCATTTAACATTTTTATAAACTCGTTATGAAAATTCTCCCGGACTTTATTATATTCAGGTTTCGTTCTTGTCCGAATTGAGTCATATTGTGTTTTGATTGTTTTCAGCAGTTCTTTCAGCTTTTCCTGTTGTGCCCCATCCAAATTTAAATCCCTGGTGAATTTTTTAACCATTCCACCACGGTGATGCCGGCGTGCATTTCTTGATTTTGCAAAAAAGATACGATCGGTAACAAGACCGCTTGCAAAACCAACAATGAAAATAGATATGAGAACAGTGATTGCGGTTTTTTTTGAGGTCATTTGATTTCTCCTGTCGCCTCTTCAGATTCGTTGAGTGCAAATTGCAAAGCCTCGTCGTTTGTTTCCAGGCTTTGGTCCGGCCAGTCATTTTCCGATACAAAGCTGCTTTCGATGATGTTTGCTGCCGGGTCATTCGTTGTTGTGGAACTCTGCCACGGCATTGTAACGACAACGATAATGACAATGGAAAGGATAAAAGCTGCGTTTAGCAATGGCCGGGGAATGATCTCCAGAGCGCTCCAGAATGATTCTTTGTTTCTGTGCTTTGCCATGGCAACAACTTTGGCGGCGAAAAATGGAGACACGCTAAAAGATTTTAATTTTTGCGCATCTTTTTTTAATGCCAAAAATTCGTGGTATCTTTTTCGGCATTTATCACAGGATTGCAGGTGCTTGCGGATTTCTACAGCTTCGGCAGGCGTACATTGGTCGTCAATGTACAATGATATTTTAGAAAAATATTTGTCTTTCATTACAGGTCCTCCCGGTACGGACTGAGAATTTTTGCCAGTTCTTTTCTCGCTCGAAAAAGTCGTGATTTTACTGTTCCCAATTTCCAGTTCAATGTTTCGGCAATTTCATCGTAAGAAAGATCCTGGATATCACGTAAAACGAAAACGATTTTTAGCTGTGACGGAAGCTTTAAAAGTGCGTGTTGCAAGTGCTCCATTCTTTCCTGAATGATCAAATCTTTATGCGGATTTTGGCTTTTATCAATGAACTGACGTTCTTCCCGTTGTTCATCAGACCTTTGAAATCCCGTAATAATACGACGTACCTTTTTTCTCCTCATGTGGTCACGACACAAGTTTACTGCGATGCGAATCAGCCAGGCCCGGAAAGGAGCTTTGAATTCGTAATGATTAATGGCTGAAATCATTCTCAAAAAAGTTTCCTGAGCCAAATCTTGTACGATATCCCGGTTGCCAAGAATTGAATAAATGACACTGTGTACTAGCTCGCTATGAGACTGTATCAGTTTTGCAAGGGCATCGTTATCACCATTTTTGCCGGCGACAATGAGTCGGTAATTCTCGTCTTGATTTATCACGAGCGTTTGCTGGTTCCTTTAGATTTACATTACAAAACGCACAAGATGTGAAAAAGTTCTTGAAAAGCGGCGCATTAAAAAATGAAGATGCGCCGCATTGAATTTTCAGAATGCTGTATTGATGGCGTCTGTGGCTCGATAAGTTCCCCGGGCTACTTTGGGTACAAAATCTTGAATCGCCGCAGGATCGAAAGCCAGTTTTTTTCCTTCTTCACTGGATTTATATGCTGTCATAAGTATCTGGGAAACGAGCAGTCCATCGTTAAAATTTTCTTCCGGCATTTTCCCCTCAAGGAAACAGTTGACCATATATCGATCTTCTCCTGTATAGCCGTAAACCAGTCCCTCGTCCGAGATCACCGGCATCAATCCCTGTTCTGCCGCTTGTTTTTCGACCAGGTCTTCTCCCGCTTTACCGGCAACTTTTCGGCTGAAAAAAATGTGCAGTTCGGGTTCGAGCGTATTGATCTGCATATAATATTCCGGCCCCATCATTTCAAAACTCAGGCGCAGCCCGGGTCCGACAAAACTCCAGGATGTTGTTACTTCTGCCACAAGAATATTACCGTCCTGGTCTTCGAAATTGACGTTTGCGCGGGCAAAGTCTTCAGCCGGTGTTTTTCCATAATCAATGCGATTATCGTACATCTCTTTTAGCAAATCAATGTATTCTTTTCTCGACCATTTAAGGGTTGCAATTTCTGCGTTCACGGTCACCGGTTTCATGGCGCTTTTTGGCTTATTGGGATCCGACAGTAAAAAACGCGCTGCCTCAATGCTGTGGCACATCATGTCATTGAGTACACCGCCGCCTTGTTGTTGCCCCGACCAGAACCAAGGTTCGTGAGGACCGCTGTGTTCTTCCGCCGTCCTCGCCAGATACGGACGACCGGTAACTTTTGCTCCCCGATGCCAGATGATTTCTCTTCCGCGCACGACGGATGGAGAAAATACCTGGTTCTCCAGGTATCCATGTAACAACCCAAGGTCATTTACAATTTCAACCATTCTGTTCGCTTCGGCGACATTCCGCGCCAGCGGCTTTTCGCATGCAATTCCTTTGAGAGTACCTTTGTCCGATTTAATAACCTCGGCAATTTTTTCCATAATAGCGATGCGTGTATAATTCGGAGCACAGATCCACAGCGCGTCGATATTTGGATCCGCAACCAGTTCCGAAACATCAGCATAAGCTTTGGGATCGCCAACACCGAGATTTCGGCAGGCCTGAGCCGTTGCTTCTGCTCTGGATGTATCCGGATCGGCAATGCCTCTGATATCTGCATTTCGTACTCCCACCCAGGAACGGGCGTGAAAATTTGTGTTGAATCCTGCACCAACAAATCCAACTCCAAGTCGGTCAGCCATGGCTTTCTCCTTTTTTTTATGAATTTAATTTAAAGCGAATTATCTGAAAATTAACTTGACAAATTAGAGAAGTATAAGTATTTTCACAAGACGAAACTGAAAGGGCTGTAGAATATTTTATAGCCCTTTTGTGTTTCTATACAATCAAGGCTTTTGTGAGCACAATCACCTGTAAAAATCCGGGTGCGCCGTATTTTAGGACTGTGAATTAAATAACTTGGCCATTTGCATTTTATCAAGCCTTGTTTTTAAAAGAGTTGTTTCGGTGCGCTCGGTCAAGTTAATTAATTCACGTCCCTTAGCGACATGTTTATTACTGAAAAACATCCGCAGGTTTTACTTGTTGCGAGTACCAATAATAACTTAATTAATGAAATTCCCCTTAATTAATCAATTGTTATTTTACGTGGGAGGAAAAAATGAAACCCAATCGACTTTTGTTGTTGCTGCTAGCCCTTGTTATTGTTTTTAGCGGATCGCTTTGGGCGCAAACCGTGACCCAACCGGTTGGTAATTCGGGTTCTGTAGACTGGTCTTCACAAGTTTTGAGAGCTACCGGAATCGGCTCTCCTAATCCGAATATGCCGCAAACTGCTCAACGTGCCGGTGCGATCGAAGCTGCAAAACTGGCAGCACTTCGAAATCTGCTTGGAACTGTTTTAGGAATGACTCTCAATTCCGAAACCACTGTGCGCAATTATGTTGTGGAGAATGATGTCATCAATACACGTGTGCGAGGCATTGTCCGTGGTTATACTGTTGTGGATACAAAATATATGTCCACGGGCGATATTGAAGTGACTGTTGAGATGCCGATTACCGGTGCTCTTTCGGATGCGCTTCTACCCCAGCAAATGGGAGGGACACCGATTATGGCCGCCGGTGCTGATCTCTGCCCCACGTGCGGACAGCCGTGGCCGGCAGGAAAACCCGTTCCACCCGGTGTACAGTTGATTCATCGAGGGAGCGCCGGAACGCAGGCTGCACAGCAAAGCGGTGGCGCATATACCGGGCTGATTGTGGATGCCAAAGGTCTTGGTATTCGTCCGGCAATGGCACCCAAAATTGTTGATGAAAACGGCCAGGAAGTTTACGGATCCAAGTATGTCTCACGTGATTGGGCCGTGCAAATAGGTATGGTTGGCTATGACAAAAATGTCAGCCACGCCAAGACGAATGATCGTGTAACCAATAATCCCCTCGTTGTTAAAGCGCTTCGAGTGTCCGGGCCGAATAAGGCTGATGTCGTCGTCTCCAATGCCGCTGCTGCATCTATTCGGAATGCGGCTGCCACGCAGAATTTTCTTGATAAATGCAAAGTTATGTTTATCGTCGACTAGGATATTTTGAGAAATTCTGTAATCATTTGTTGAACCCACGAACAAGGAGAGTTACGAATGAAAAATCGAATCGTTTTATTAATCCCCCTCGTTGTGCTTATCATCGCAATGACAATGGGGTGTGGTCCCAAGCCCATCAAGGAAGCTTCGGTTCTCGATACACCTGATAACCATTTTAATCAGGGAATGCGAGAGTTTGATCGCGGCAATCTGACGGAGGCGGCCAACGAATTTCAAAGAGCGATTGCTCTTGATCCGAATTATGCCGAGGGCTTTTCAGGGCTTGCTTTAGTTGCTGCAAAAAGTGGTGATTTCAAAAAGGCCTATAGCTTTGCTGATAAAGGAATTAGTAAAAATAAAAAGTCTGTGGACGCCAGAGTGATAAAAGGTCGAATCATCACCATGGAACGAAAAGGTGATGATTGGGTGAAAAAGGCAGTTAAAGAATTTGACAACGCGTTAAAAATAAATCCAAATAGCGCTAAAGCGCTTTTTTACAAAGGCGAAGCTTACAAAGACGCCTACATGTTCGGGCAGGCAGCAAATGCCTTTCGCCGTGTTATCGAACTAAAAGGAGATTTTGCCAAGGAAGCCAATTCGGAATGGGAACTGGTGCAAAAAATCCAGAGAGCCGCACCGGGCACCAAAGTTGGCGCTAAAATTGCGCTCATCAAAGAAATTGACCGCGCGGATTTGGCTGTGCTTCTGATGGAAGAACTCAAGCTGATGGATATTATCGAAAAGAAGCGCCCCAAGACTTACGATACCGGTTTTAAAGCACCTGAAGATCCGACAAAGATGCAGACGTCTCAGGTTGTTCAGGCAGCCGAAATTACCGATATTAACAATCATTGGGCTAAAAACTGGATAAAAGATATTGTCAAAGCCATGGGAATGGATGTTTTCCCGGACCATACTTTTCGACCGGATGAAAAAATAACCCGAGCAAATTATGCTATGATTATGCAAAATATCCTGATTATGGCAACAGGCGACGAATCTCTGGCAACAAAATATATCGGCCAGCCTTCAAGATTCCCGGACGTTAATCCTTCGCATTTTGCCTACAATGCAATCTGCCTGATGACCGATCGCGGCATCATGCATGCAGATAAAATGACCGGCGCGTTTCACCTTAACGATAAGGTCTCGGGTGCCGATGCATTGCTGATCATCAGGGATTTCCAGAACGCATTGAGAATGACATTTTAGTAAAAAATATGGCCGGTTACCCAAACCGGCCATTTTTACAATGAGAAACGCTGATCTGAAATTGACTTTTCTTTAAAAAGAAAAGTTCTTCAAGGAACAGGAGAGGATATCGTGCATCGGAATTATTACTATATCGTTTTAATACTGGTTTTTTCATTTTTGTCTCCAACCCAAAGCCCGGGGCAAAGCCAACAGATACAGGCCGTCGGCGTTGGCAGTATCACCTATGGAGATGTTGCCGCAGCCAGGGATCGTGCCGTCGATGATGCTTTGCGCAAGGCTGTTGAACAGGCGTTGGGAACATATATCGATTCCCAGACAAAGGTTGAAAATTATATGGTTGTGGAAGACCGTATTCTGAACTGGAGTCGCGGTTATGTCAGCAATTATAAAATATTATCCGAAGGCAAAAAAACGCCCGAAGTTTATGAAGTGCAGGTTGCGGCAACGGTCGATCAGGCCGATTTAAAAAGTGATGCCAATGCCGTACGCAATTTGATTCAGGGCATGGGCAATCCGCGTGTCATGTTTATGATCGACGAGCAAAATATTGGGGATTCGCCGGATCGTTACCATTATTTTCAGGTGGACATGAATGTCGCGGAAACGGCAATGATCAATCGTTTTATGGAAAAGAATTTTGATGTTGTTGATCCGGCAACGGTGCGCCAAAGTCGGGAGCGAGATTCAATTGTCGCAGCCATCAATGGAGACCCGCAGGCGGCAAAAGCCATCGCAACAAGGCTCAATGCCGAGGTTGTCGTTACGGGAAAAGCTATTGCAAAAGTGGCAAGTGGCTTTAACCTGGCCGGGATGAAATCGTGCCAGGCAAATATTACCGCTCGTGTTATTGATGCTGACGTTGGAACGATTTTGGCGACGGGCAGCAAGCACGCTGCTTTCCCCCACATTGATGAAGTGACGGGCGGAACAAAGGCCATTGAAAAGGCGGCGAATGCTTTGGCTGATGAACTGATTAATAAAATTCTTGAAAAGTGGCGCGGAAAATATTACAGCATGAACAACGTCAAACTGATGGTTATGGGCATGGGGAGCTACACAGAAGCGTCGAATTTTAAGAATTCTCTCCAGTATGCCGTCCGTGGTGCAAAAAATGTGTTTCAAAGAAATATTGTTGCCGGAACAGCCGAGTTTGACGTGCAAATATCCGGTAATGCAGAGCAGCTAGCCAGAGAAATCGATCAAAGGAATTTTGGCGAATTCCAGATGCACGTGATAGGGGTTACAGCGAACAAAGTGACGCTCAGAGCAACACCAGTGAAAATTGATATGGGCGCGGGTAATAAACAAAAGTGAGAGGGATAAAATGAAGAAAATAGTTTTAATTGTGTTTCTTATGTTTGGTTTCCTGCTGTCATTTATGCGATTTACGCCCGTTTACGCAGGGACGAAAAAAACGCTGAAAAAGCGTGTGGCGGTTTTTGATTTTGATGATAAAACAAGTCATCAATATCGTTGGTGGACAGGCCAACCGGTCGGACAGGGGATGGCGGATATGCTGGTAACCGCCCTGGTCAAAACCGGCAAGTACCAGGTGATCGAACGGCAAGAGATCGAAAAGCTAATGCAGGAACAAAAACTGGGTATGAGTGGTGTCGTCACCCAGCAAAGTGCTGCACAGGTAGGAAAGATGCTTGGGGTTGAACTCGCTATCTTTGGTGCCGTAACTGAATTCGGTTACACTGAGCAGGGAGGGAAAACCCGGCTAAAGAAAAAAGGATTTGGGATCGGTTTTAAAAGTACCAAGGCAACAGTGGCTGTTGATGTGCGGTTTGTAAACACGACAACCGGTGAGATACTGATGGCTGAAAATGTGCGCAAAGATGAATCAAAAAAAGGTCTGTCACTGGACACACGCCAATTTAGTTTTGATAACCGGCATAAATTCGATGAATCCATTGTCGGCAAGGCCACGCGAAAAGCAATCGATGCTATTGTAGAGTTTGTGAATCAATCCGCACCAAATATTCCCTGGCAGGCCAAGGTTATCAAAGGTGGCGGAACGATTTACATCAATGCCGGTTCTGTTGCCGGAGTAAATGTTGGTGACGAATTTGTTGTCTATCGCCCCGGCGAGGCCCTGATAGACCCGGATACCGGTCTTTCACTTGGTGCTACTGAAACAAAAGTGGGAACGATCAAAGTGATCAATAATAACATCGGCAATGGCAAGGCTTCGCAATGTGTCGCCGTAAGTGGTTCCGGTTTTACGCGAAACGATTTGGTGCGGGAACACTAGTATGCAAAATTTTAAAATTTGCAGAATTCTTGTTGCAGCATTTTTACTGCTCATGTTGGCATCATTTGCCTATGCCCAAGAATCCAAAATCGGCAATATATCTTTTTTTATTGGCCGCCCGCAAGATGTGCAAATTAAACACAAAAGTGACAAAACCTGGCGCAATGCCGGACTTAAAATGACGGTGCGAAATGCCGATAAAATTCGCACCAGGTCTGAATCCCGCTGTGAGGTGAAACTTTTGGAAGGCAGTGTTGTGCGGATCGGTGAGAATTCAGAGTTCGAGTTTACTGATGCCTCCGTAAAGAAAAGTTCAAAAAAGGTTAAAGCCCGATTAAAACGCGGTAAGATATGGTCGAACATCACCAGGCTGCGGGCAAAGCAGGAAGGCTTTCAAATAAAAACACCGACAGCCGTCTGTGCTGTTCGCGGAACAATCTATCGAATTGACGCTGATTCTTCCACGAAATGTTTGGTGTACGCCGGCGTCGTCGATGTTGGCCCGACATCATTTTGGGGACAATCTCAGGCTGGAAAATCCAAAAGTCTGAAACCTGTTGAAGTGCCGGGTCCGTATGAAATCCCACCACCATACGAGGTAAGTCTTGAAGAATGGGTACGCATTGTAAAAGGCTTTCAGATTGTTGTCCGTCCTGATGGCAAATTTGCGAAATCACGATTTGATAAAGCGCAAGATGCAAAGCTGGATTGGGTGCGCTGGAACAAACAGAGAGATCTGGCGCTTAAACGCAATTGATGATGATTTAAAGTCTTGTATATTAAAACGATTATTCATAAATTTAGGGGTAAGAAAAAACAATGTTTGGCGTAGCGTTTTTATTTGCTGCGCCATTTTATTTTACAAGCAGCGGAGATATAGATGAAAGTGCTGCACATTGCAAATGGCGGCCTTGCTGATGAAATCGGGTTACTCCCAAATGATGAAATAATTTCTATCAACGAACACCCCATCCGTGATGTCATTGATTTTCAATATTGGGCAGCCGACGACGTCGTTTCAATGCTGGTAGAAAGAAATGGCGAGCAGATTGTTTTTGAGATTAAAGGGGGAATGGACGGCTGGCTTGGCGCCGAATTTGAGACTTTTAAATACAAAAACTGTGGCAACCATTGTATCTTTTGTTTTGTTGATCAAAATCCTGCCGGTCTTCGCAAGCCTCTTTATTTTAAGGATGAAGATTTTCGTCTTTCCTTTTTATACGGCAATTATGTGACGCTTACGAATCTTTCCCAAAAAGAACTTGCGCGAATTGCGGCACAGCGATTATCTCCGATTTACATTTCGGTTCATGCTGTGGACACGGAGCTTCGGAAGCATCTTCTCGGCATACGTGGTAATGACAGGCTGTTAGAGAAAATAGCATTTCTGGCAGAGCATGAAATAGAAATGCATGCACAGATTGTTCTTTGTCCCGGAATTAATGATGGAAAATATCTGGAGCAAACGGTAGATACATTATCCGAATATTATCCATACATAAAAACCATCGCCATTGTTCCTCTTGGACTGACGAAATATCGCCAAAATCTGACGAAATTAAGAAACGTAGATAAAGCGTTCGCATTGGAACTCATTCAATGGGAAAAAAACAAATCAAAAGTTTTCATGGAAAGACTCCATAGTTATTTTATTTACCTGGCTGATGAATTCTACATTCTGGCAGAAAAATCGCTGCCCGATGCTGAGAGATATGAGGATTTTTCTCAGATAGAAAACGGTGTGGGTATGACGCGCGCCTTTCTGGATGACTTTCGGCAGGAATGTGAGGAAATGCCCGGGGCTGTTTCCCCTGCAAAAATTTCCATCGTAACCGGAACCATGGTTGCGCCGATCTTGCAGAAAAATATTGTCCCGTTTTTGCAAAAGATTGAGGGACTGGAAACTGAGATTATTCCGGTGAAAAATAAATTTTACGGCGGCGGTGTCAGCGTGTCCGGCTTGCTTGTTGGACAGGATATTGTCAACCAACTCAGCGGGCGGGATTTAGGCGAAATCGTTCTTTTACCGCCCAATTGTCTCAATCAGGATGGGTTATTTCTGGATGATTGGACAGTTGAAAAAGTGGCGAACAAACTTTATACGAACGTCGTTCAACCCAAGACCGGATTTTTGGAAATCATTTCAACTTTGAAAAATTGAGAATTCGTTAAAATATGAAAAAACCAGTTGTTGCTATTTTAGGCCGACCAAACGTCGGAAAATCAACTTTGTTTAATCGCATCGTTCGGAAAAGGGAAGCTATCGTTGATGATACACCGGGCGTAACGCGAGACCGCCTTTATAGTCCTACCGATTGGGCCGGTGAAGAATTTGAGATCGTCGACACCGGCGGCTATGTGCCGAGTTCCGATGATATTTTCGACCAGGCAATTCGCCAACAGGTCGACTATGCGATCAACGAAGCGGCGGTAATTATATTTTTAACCGATGTAACTGCCGGAGTAACAGCCCTTGATGAGGAAATTGCGGCGCTGCTGCAAAAATCCGGAAATCATGTTCTTCTCGTCGTAAATAAAGTGGATAATGACAAACGCGAAGCCGACCTTGTGGATTTCTACCGGCTCGGACTGGGTGAACCGATTCCGGTTTCCGCTATGAGCGGCCGGGCGATCGGTGATTTTCTGGATAAAGTAACCGAACTGCTGCCAAAGGAAAAATTAAAATCCGCGTCCGGGCTGGAAAGCCTGAAACTGGCAATTGTCGGGCGACCGAATGTCGGCAAGTCTTCTTATGTCAATACGCTCTTGGGTGAAGAGAAACTCATTGTAACGGATATTCCCGGAACGACCCGGGATGCTATTGACACGCGTCTGCGATACAAGAATCGGGAACTGGTACTTGTCGATACTGCGGGGCTGAGAAAGCGGGCGCGCGTTAAAGAAAATATCGAATATTTTAGCAACGTCAGAACAATGAATGCTCTGCGCAAATGCGATGTGGCTATTGTTTTAATTGATGCTGTTGAAGGAATTAAGGATCAGGACAAAAAGATCATCGAAAGTGCTGCGCTTGCCGGTAAGGGAATTGTCATTGGTGTGAACAAGTGGGACCTGGTTAAAAAGGAAACCAATACAGCAAGGGAATTTGAAAAAGAGATGCAGGAAAACGTTCGTGAACTTGCCTACATTCCGATTATGTTCATTTCGGCATTGACCAAACAGCGCGTTTTTCGTTTGCTGGATATGGCTCTTTCCGTATCCGAAGAGAGAACCCGGCGCTTGCAAACAGCGGAATTAAACAGGTTTATTCAATATGCAGTGAGTAGAAATTTTCCTGCTTCTTTTGGCGGAAAATATGTAAAGATAAATTATATGACTCAGATCAAATCCAATCCTCCTCTGTTCGTTCTTTTTACCAATGAACCGAAGGGAATCAAAAAGAATTACAAAAATTATCTCGAAAATCAATTGCGGGAGCAGTTCGGATTTATGGGTGTTCCCATAAAAATTCAGGTGAGAAAAAAGAATTGAAAATATCCAACAATCTTCAATATTATAAACGCGGGTATTCGATTAGCAAATTTCAAAAAATACTGTTTTTGCTGATGATGTTTTTTGTCGCATCCTTATTTGCAGCGGATGAAACCACTTTTGTGAATCGCCTTGAGAATGATGTTGCGGTCGGAAAAATTACGCGCGGCCAGTCCATTGCTTATCAACTTATGGCCATTCGTGATCCGAATGCTCTGCCGCAGAAATATCGTACCAGTGCACCGGATTTCACCCGATCCGGCACAGCTCTTCTCATTGAGGCGAGAAGGGTGTGGCCCACACTAACTACCGGTGAGCAAAAGTTGCTTGCGCCTTACTTTGAACGGCCGTCAAAAGAAAAATTGCCGGAATCGGAGATTAGCCCCAAGGGACTGTTTAAAATACACTATGCAGCCAATGGTAATGACGCTGCCGATCCCTCTTTTGTCAGGCAAATCGCTGAGACATTTGATCATGTCTATGATGTCGAAATTAATCAACTCGGCTACCAGCCTCCACCATCCGATTTTGGCGTGGACGGACCCGAATATGATGTGTATGTTCACAACATTTCCGACTATGGCTATACAAATTACGACCAGCCCGTTCCCGGTACACCTTGGCAGGATTATACCAGCTTTATAGAAATGGACAATGATTTTACCCACACACCAACAAAAGGTTTGGACGGCATGCACGTAACTGCCGCACACGAGTTTTTTCACATGATCCAAATTGGTTACCGTTCTTATCAAACACCGGTGTTGAATTCTGTTTTTTTATACGAGTCCTGTTCCGTATGGATGGAAGATGTCGTTTATAATAATGTGAATGATTATTATAATTATTTGCCGTATTTTTTTAGTCACTTGAGTGCTCCCTTTAATGAGAGTTCCGGAACACACATGTACGGTCTTTCTGTTTTTAATCACATGCTGGTGCAAAAATACGGTAGAAATGTAATACGCCGTATTTGGGAAGAATTTCGGGATCATGAAACCTATCAGGCCATTGATAATGCTTTAGTTGCTTACGGAAGTAATCTGAGCAATGAGTTAGCCGATTTTTCTATTTGGAATATTTTCACCGGTGTTCATGCCGACACGGTAAATTTTTATAACGAAGGAAAATATTATCCTGATGCCAAGGCCAACAAAACATCCGAATTTACGAACACTTTGACTCTGAGCGGAAACTGTCAACCTTTGGCAACCAACTATCAGAAAATCATGCCGACTGCCAGTGGAGATTTCGTCGTCCGACCGACTTTTGAGGAGCCGTTTGACTGGATTTATTCAATTGATATTTTTCCCTTTGAAGGAACTGGTGAGTACACCATGAGTGGCGGCAATTCTCTGAAATCTTTAAAGAATGTCAGGTCTTTGTCGGAAATTTGGGTCATGCCTACATTGAGCAAGTGGCCGCAGAGCGATTATGGCGAAAAGAACAAAAGTTTTCAATTTTTTGTTGAGCGTGGTAATGCGCCTCAAATGGATAATAAAATCTTATCGATCGTACCTAATCCTTACAAACCTTTGTATCATAGTAAAGTTGAAATACGATTTCGACTTGCAAAACAAAGCCGGGATATCAAATTAAATATTTTGACCGAGCAGGGAAAATCAGTGAAAAAAATTGAAATAGGCAAGCGGCCCGATGGAGACAACAAAGCTGTTTGGGATGGCCGCAATGAAAGCGGCGATCTGGTTACCTCAGGGATTTATCTCTTTTATCTGGACGATGATGGAACACTGATCGGCCCCGGGAAAATTGCTGTTATTCATTAGAAAAATTCCTGTTTAATATAAACTCGATTTTTTTACGATGTATTTTGCGAATTTTAAAAAAAAGACCTTGACAAAACATATATTAATTTATATCTTTTAAAACTAAACTGTTGGGTGGAGGTTGTGGTATTTTAATTTTGCTGATAAAAAGTCAACTCCGGGATGGCCCATCCACGATTTGTCGTAAAAAAAAAGATAATTTATTAACTAATTTCTATTTTGTGATTCGCCGCGGAACTATGTATTTCTACAATACAATTTTAGCAGAAAACCAACGCGTTTATTTATACTTTTTTCAGAGGAAAAGTTTTTTTCTTTCTCCCGGTTTGGGAAAAAAGGCCGGAAATTCAAATAAATCAGTTTTATACTGTAATTTATAAATATTTATCTGATATAATCAGAATAGAATAAAATATTACAAGCTGTGGTACAAAACTTGCTGATGTATGGAAAAAACGATGATGGGCTAATTACTTTGGGTTGGGCTGTTTTATGGATGATCTTTATTTTTTTCCGTCGCTTAATGTTTTGATAAAAATAGTTTATTCAAAAGATGCAAATTCTTTGCGATATGCCACACATCGCCGTGTAAGTGAAAAAGAAAGAAAAGTTATCGAGCAATATATCTTGCATGAGTTTGGCCCCAAAACACAATATTACAAAAGGTGGCCCTCAATACTTCTTTACATGGGGATTGAGAAGAGTCTCGAAAAGGAATTGGAATACTATCGTTTGCAGGATACTTTTGAAGAGATATTAACCAGCAAAGCTCATGTTGAGAAAAAGGTTAAAAAGCTTATCTCGCAGTCATTGAGTAACTATTATTTTGAACGTGTTGGCGATGAGCTTGTCAAGTTGCGTGAATATATCATGACAAATGATGCAGCAAAAGTTGATGAATCTATGAACGTGATTACAGTATTGCTGGAAGCTTATAATCAAAACTCCGGCAAAGCATCGAAATAACAAGGATATTGCCCAAAGAAGTACTGGAACATTTTGAAAACTAAACTAATTAACTTTTAACTTATTAATCACCAAGATTCCCTAATTGACAGACAACTGTGCTTTTCTTGGAAGGGAGAAACAAAATGAAAAGTAAAACTTTGCTACGCAGCCTTTTGATTGTTGCACTGGTTATCGTTCAGAATGCCTTTGCGCAAGAAGAAGCAAAAAGCTCCAATTTAGGTGTAGGAATGAACCTGGGGTTTCAAAAACTTTTTGGCGATGTGAAACACACTGGGGTTGGCCCTGCAGGAGAATTCATGGCGAGATTTTTGGTTAATGATCGTTTCAACATATCCCTTGGGTTGGGCTATGGTCTTTTGAATGATGGATTAGTCAAAAATACTTTTGAAACCAATCTTATCACCGGTGATCTTAAAGCGAACATTAATCTTTTATCCCCCGGTAGGGTAAATCCTTATTTGTCGCTCGGACTCGGCGTTTTTAGCTTTTCCTACAAGCAGACTAAAAATTATGCGATAGGAAGCAAAGGCCTGGAAGGAAACAGGTTTTACGATGGTTCATTTATTTTAGGAGGTGGCCTGGAATTTATGGCAACTCCTAAACTCGCCATCAATGTCTTTGCCGACTATCGTCACACAACCGGAGATGATCTTGACGGATTCACCTTTGGTGATAAAGACGGTTATGTTAACGGGCGCGCAGGATTTACTTACTACCTGAGTCCACGGCAGGCGTCTCCCGTCTCCTCGAATGAAGATTTACTCGCTACAAATAATTTGGAAATGGAAGATATGTCTGATGCCGGATTGCCTGAGGCCTCTGACAGCGGCAACCTTTCCATGTTTGAAGCGAAATTGGACAAACTTGAAGAATCCGATACCGGTTTTTCGATGGAACAATATGTCAGGCTTAAATCCCGTGTTGATGAACTGACGCAACTTATCAAAGAAAAAGAAAGTGCGCTTGAGGATCTGCGCATGAATCTTGATATGAAAAATCAGCGAATCGCTGATCTTGAGGCCGAATTGCAAAAGACACCCAGCAAGGCAGCAGCATCTTATGGTGGTGTCTCTGATTTTTCTCAGGGCTATGAAGAAGCTTTGAGAAAATTTTATGCCCGCGATTATGATTCGGCTATCGCAGAATTTCAGAGTCTGCGGGAACAATTTCCGCACCACCGGCTCGTCAGCAATTGCGATTACTGGATTGGTGAGAGCTACTTCGGCAAAGGTGATTACACACAGGCTGCGGATGCTTTTCAACGCGTTTTCAATTACGAAGACTCGTATAAAAAAGATGATGCGACAATAATGCTTGGCCGATGTTATTATAACATGCAAGACTTGAACACTGCAAAAACATTTTTCCAGGAACTCCTGGATAATTATCCGGATAGTGAGTACGTAGGCAAAGCAAAGATGTGGTTGGGCAAGATCGGATAAAGCACGAATTTGAAAAAAAGCCGTCTCCTGGAGACGGCTTTTTTTTTATTAAAAGAGCAAATAAAAAAATATCGGGACAAGTTCCCGCCAGCGTAAATTTTGTGCTGTTTCTTTGGTTTTTTTAATTTGAGAGTTCTGAAAAGGGTGTGTTGAAAGAATCGGAATTTTTATCCTTGCGCAGCATCGTGTTTCGCTATGAAGGCTTTTATCTCATCCAAATACTCAAGAATGAGTTTTGCTTTCGACACACCAAAAGAAAATGGATAGCGACTATTGGGATTCAAGGTAAGAATGGGATGTCCTTTATATTCTCCCTCCTGGGGTTGATCCTGAGTTTTGTTTTCATCTTCCATGATTTTATCTCCTCAAAAAAAGTGTAATTTTTTATTTTACTTTAAAGTCATAAACACCGTCCCAATCGAGTGGCGGTGGATTCTCGATAAAATCGAGGCAACGGATAGTATAAATTCTTGAAGGTCCATCCGTCGGGAAATAGCGCAGTACGCGGCGGAAGGACTTGAGAGCGTCGGACCATCGTCTTTCACGGTAAAAATTCAATCCTTCACTAAAAACACCTATAATGTAATCTTGCTCAATCTGCGGAATGGAATTCATGCTCCGGAGTTCAAAGATGCGGATAGGTTTCGTCTTTCCCACCACACGTACCAAATCCAGTTCACGAACTTTAGCTTTATTCCTTACAAGATTGTATGTGCTTTCGCTCAAAATGATTGTGGTGCCGTATTGTTTGTTTGCTCCCTCCAAGCGTGCCCCAAGGTTTACTTCATCCCCAATTACGGTATAATCAAACAACTGCTCAGAGCCTAAATTTCCAACAATAACTTTACCTGTATTTATTCCGATTCCAATTTGAAAGAAACCTTTTTTGTCGGCAGACCAGCGCTTTTGAATATCCCGAAGTTTTTCAATCATTTCAACGGCTGTGAGGCAGGCTCTTTCGGCATGGTCTTTCATGCTGTATGGAGCGCCGAAAAGTGCCATGAGTTCATCACCGACGAACTTGTCCAGAGTACCATTAAACTTGAACACAACATCCACCATTTCGGTCAAATACTCTGATAGCCGGGAAGCGACGACCTCCGGTTCATACGATTCGGAAAATGTCGTGAAACGACGGATGTCGGAAAATAAAATGGTCAACACGCGGCGTTCACCGCCAAAAGAGGGTAACTCGCCGGAATTGAGCATATTCTCGACAACAGAAGGTGCAACATAGTGTTTAAAAGTCTGGCGGATTCTCTGTTTTTCTCTTTGTTCTGTAACCGTTTGATAAACAATGCTTACTATAAATGAAAGAGAGAGAGAAAGAATCGGTGTCGTTAAAATAGCCAAAATCCTAAAAATTGAGAAAATGTAAAAAGCCAAACCTGCAATAGAAAAAAACATCAAAATAACGATGGTGAACGCTTTAAACGGTCGACTTTTTAAAGTAACAAAAGAAGCAACCAGCGAAAAAAGGATTATAACCAAAAATTCAATAAAGCCGTTTAATCTGTAAATGTAATCATCTCGAAGGATTGTACTCAATGCCTGCGCATGCACTTCAACTCCCGGAATTTTTCTCTTTCGGCCTTTGTAAACGCGAAAGGGTGTGAGTTTGTTATCCTGGAGTTCTTCCGCCGTAGCACCGATAAACACAATTTTGTCCCTGAAAGTACCCCATTTTTTGTGCATTTCAAAAATATCGGTGTCTTCATCTCCCGAAAGCTCAAAAGTTGAATCATCAAGAACGCTTGCCATAGAGTAAGTACGAATGGATTCAGCCGGACCGAGAAAATTGATGAGCATTGTGTTCGCTGAAACTTTGGGGATGGAATGCTTGCCAACTTTGAAAAACCTGGTGTGTGGGTCTTGCTCACGACTGATTTTAATGTTTTCCAGTCTCCGGGTTGCTTCGACGGAAAGTGAATAGTATCTTTTATTGTTTACATCGTAAAAAAGCAGATATTGGCGCAAAAAACCGTCCATATCATAAACGGCATTAACCAGGCCCCACGTTGCCGGGGTTCGCAGTAATGGCGCGATGGGCCGCAGTAGCTCACGGTTTTCCGTGCCATAGCTGCCGACGTCAAAAACAACTTTGCCGGCCAGGACAACATTCTTTGCATCCGTCACAGCACGTGCAAAATAAAGATCGTCATCCAGATTGTCTTCACTTTTTTCAGTAATTTCAATGTCAAACACAATGAGCTTTGCTCCGGCCTTGTCTAAATTTTCGACGAGTTTGCCGTAGTAAAAGTTCGGGTAGGGCCATTTCCCCGGCAGACTTTTAAATGCCTGGTCATCAATGGCTACAATCACGATGGACGTGTCCGGTGGCGAGATGGGCCCCCTGAGACTGAATAATGTGTCCACTGTTTTCAGTTGGAGGGTTTTTATTACATTCAGAGAAGAAAGAATGTATGCCGAAAAGACCGCAGTAAATGCAATAAGAATTACAATCGCGCTTTTTGATTTCCTTATCTTTGCAAAAGTCATCATGAATTATTCAAAATACCGTGCATTATATTTAATTTGCTAAAAGAATTTTTCATAACGTAAGCGTATGATCTGGTCTGTATACGATGAATTTGTTGTACCGGCAGCGCCGGCGTTGTTTTTGTAGGTCAAAAAATTGGCATCGAGCGAAACGGAGTGCCGTGGGCCGATGTAAAAAGCGCCGCCAAAGCGAAAATGATTGCGATAGAAATCGATGTTATCTCCGCTGATCGTTTTCCCCTGTGCACCTGTCATACGAAAATCGGTAAAGGTTGATATTTTTCCATTGAAAAATGTATATTCCCCACCGATGCCCAGCATGTTGTAATTATAATTCGAATTGCCGCCGGCAGCTAAATTGTCATTCGTTGCATAACTGATGGTTGTCTTTAATGGAAAGCTGTATCTTGTCGACCATGTGAACATTCGAATATTGCTTGAAAATTCCTGTGACGGCAATCCTGAAAGCCGGCTCGAATTATAATCATCGACGCGTTCCGACGTCATATAACTGATGAACAGATTATGGCGCAGGTTAAAAAGATTTACATCGTAACCCAATTGAACGGAAAAGTCTTTATTCAGGAGTTTTTCCCTGTTATCCATTGTATCCACTTCGCCGGGATAAAGCAGGTCTTCTGTTTGGATTTGGATTTGATTGATGCCATTGTCCCGGTAGTGGTTACGCATCGTGACATTGACCCGCGGCCAATATTGGCCGGGGTAGATGGAAACGCCGTAATTCAATGTTCTCAAATTCACGGATGGATTTGCAGAAAAGTCTGAAAAATTATCGAGATAGTCTTCATAACCCAGGTTGAGATAAATTTTATTACTTAGCATTCTCAAGCGATCGGAAAAGAAAAATCCCTGTATGTCATTTCGAATCCAACTGTTGGCCAGAGAATTATATTCTGCACCAATGGATTTGTATCCGACCTGAAGAACATTTCGAAAATAGGAAAACCGCATTCTGACATTATATGCCATTGAAGTTAATTTTGTCGGATCTATGGGCACAGTGCTGTCGTTGATGATGAGATATTTTTCATAATCAGCCGGGTCTATGGGTATGTCGCCCTGGCCAAGCACATCTTCGAGATCCTGAGTGGACAAGGGACCATTATAAATGTTGTTGGTGAGCAGACTAAATGCGCCGGCAGCAAGAATAGTAAATCGTCCTCTATCAAAAGCAATTTTCAAATCAGGTCCGAAAACGACATTGTCTTTTGGCATGGCACCGTATTTGATTGACGTGGTATCATCCTTAATCTTTACCAGGGTCATTCCCAATTGAAAATGTTTACCGCTGCCAATACTGGGACGGATTCCAACGAGATTTTGGGCAAAAGTGCCAAATCGATTGATTTGCATTGATGTGTTTTCGCTCGTATCAGTAACCGTTGTCGCCGAACCTTCCACGCCGCGATATGTTGTCCCGTATACGGCGTCAATATTAAAAAATCCGAGATGGATATAGCCCGACATGCCGCGAACGCGCTTTCCCCAGAGAATGAGGTCGTTAAATCTTGGATGCGTATCCCCGC
>Ga0114931_10002355_pt1 | contig 24054 bp, 25 predicted proteins | sample 2SBtaG_FD_89579 | JGI IMG/M metagenome (GOLD analysis project Ga0114931, IMG submission 89579) | Deep subsurface microbial communities from Kolumbo volcano to uncover new lineages of life (NeLLi) - 2SBTROV14_V59a metaG | ecosystem: Environmental > Aquatic > Marine > Volcanic | place: Kolumbo... | reverse complement strand
CGCTACCGCATCAATCAGCCGTTCTACCACCAGTTTCTCATTGAATAACGGTAACTGCACAGTCACCGACGGCAACTCGCTTTTTGCCGGGGCGGGCGCAACTTTGCCAAACGCCGATTTTCGATGGCGCAAAAATTGCACCGAGAAAAAAAGCGCGTTAAAACCGTATATCGCTAATCCGACTAAAATTGTGCTATATATCGCAATTAAAATGATTGTCATTGTTCACCAGCCGATAAAAAAGGGCGTTACCGGCAATTTGTGCCGACGCCCTCCTTCTTTCAAAACGGGGAAAAGTATAGCATGAAGGGTGTAAATGGACAAAACCACAACTGCCCGGCGCGTTTGACTTTTAGTTTGTGAATGTTATCATTGCTTGGGGGAACAAGAAAGGCATAATGCGAGATAGGAACAGACAATGAACCAATATGAATCGTGGGGGCGGTATTTTAATGTTTCGCAACAAATTTACCGCGCCACATGGCAGTCGGAAATGGATGCGCTGGTGCGCGAACTGCCTGCGCCATTTTTGCCGTATGGGTTGGGACGCAGTTACGGCGACAGTTGTTTGAATGATGGCGGCGCGCTGCTGGATATGCGTCCACTGAACCACTTTTTGGCGTTTGATGCCGAAAACGGCATTTTGCGCTGCGAAGCGGGGGTATCGCTGGCAGAGATTTTACAACTGATTGTGCCGCACGGCTGGTTTCTCTCTGTCACGCCCGGCACAAAATTTGTCACCGTTGGCGGGGCAATTGCCAACGATGTGCATGGCAAAAATCACGGGCACGCCGGTACATTCGGTATGTATGTCACCCGTTTTGAACTCCTTCGCTCTGATGGTACACGGCTGATATGTTCGCCCACTGAAAACGCCGAATGGTATCGCGCCACCATCGGCGGGCTGGGGTTAACCGGTGTGATTCTGTGGGCAGAGATGAAACTCAAAAAAATTGAAAGCCCGTTTATTGATGAGGAAATCATCAAATTTAAAAACTTGGACGAGTTTTTTGAAATTGCCCGTGAATCCGAGGAAGGATACGAGCACACGGTCAGCTGGATTGATTGTTTTGCGCACGGCGATTCGTTGGGGAAGGGCGTTTTTATGCGGGGTAATAACGCCGCCGCCCCCACCGAGTATCGCTGGCAACCGCCGGGGGGACAACGCCTCACCGTGCCATTCACCGCACCAAATTTTATGCTGAATAATTTCACGATGCGGGCGTTCAATGTGCTATATTATGAGAAAAATTTGCGGAAAGTGGTACGGGGGCTGGTGCATTATGAACCGTTTTTCTACCCGCTGGATGCTATCGGGCAGTGGAACCGCATTTATGGCAAACGCGGGTTTATGCAGTATAAGTGTATCGTGCCATACGACGATAATTATCGCGCCATCCGCGCCATCATCCACAAAATGGCAACGTCCGGGCTGACCCCGTTTTTGAACGTGCTGAAAACGTTCGGCGACAAAAAATAGCCCGGGATGCTGTCGTTTCCGCGCAAAGGTGTAACACTGGCGATTGATTTTCCCAACCAGGGGCAAGCCACACTCGATTTGTTGACAGAGATTGACCGGATGGTGCTCGATAGCGGGGGAATCGCGGGGTATCCTGCCAAAGATTCGCGGATGCCCGCCGAATTTTTCCGCGAATTTTTCCCGGCATGGGAAGAATTCCGGCAATATGTTGACCCGAAAATCTCATCCGGCTTTTGGCGCAGGGTAACGCAACACAGCAAATAGCGAATGACTGAGGATACATAACCATGAAAAAAACAACCGTTGTCGCCGGTGCAATCTCGGCAATTGCCGCTGCGCTGGCGATTTTTGCCAAATCGAAACAGAAAACCACCGAGCAAAATGCGTTGCGCACGGCACGGTTTCGGCAGCCGCGCCGTGTTCTGATTGTGGGTGCAACTTCGGCAATAGCGCAGGAAACGGCGAAGGAATTTGCCGCCGATGGCGATAAACTTTTTTTGGTGGCACGCAATGCCGATAAATTGCAGGTGGTTGCCAATGATTTGAACGTGCGCGGCGCATCATCGGTGGGAACGATGGTGCTGGATGTGAACGATACGCACCGCCATGTCGATATGCTGGCACGCGCCGCCGAATCGCTGGGCGGGTTGGATGTTGCGCTCATTGCGCATGGCACGCTTAGAACCAAGAAACTTGTCAGCAAAGTGTGGCATTGACAGAACAAGAAATGCGCACCAATTTTTTGAGTGTGGTTTCGCTGTTGACTCTGCTGGCGAACCGGTTTGAGGCACAGCGGCGCGGCACAATTGCCGTTATTTCGTCGGTGGCGGGCGACCGCGGGCGCAAAAGCAATTACGTTTATGGCGCGGCAAAAGCAGGCGTGACAGCGTTTCTGTCCGGCTTGCGGGGGCGGCTCGATGCGGCGGGGGTGCGGGTCATCACCATCAAACCGGGCATGGTAGACACGCCGATGACGGCGCATCTGGAAAAAGGGCTGTTGTTCGCTTCTGCGGAAACGGTGGGCAAAGGCATTTACCACGCTATTGTCACCGGGCAGGAAGTGGTTTATCTGCCCCGTTTCTGGTGGGTGATTATGACAATTTTGCGGCACGTACCGGAATCCATTTTCAAAAAGTTGAGTTTTTAAAAATTGGGACTCTTTCGGGATTCGGGGGGGGGAAAAAAATTATGTCATTGCGAGGCACGTTTTTTGTGCCGAAGCAATCTCCGTGGGCGTCATTTGAGATTGCTTCGCTTCGCTCGCAATGACAGACCCCCTAAATTCCCGGAGACCCCAAAAAATTAACACCTTTCTAACGTTGCGCTAATGACAATCTATCATTGTACGGGTATCCTATCGGTGTAATGGTTCACCGCCACGGTGAGCCACAGTAAAAAATTAGCTCACCGAATGGAGGTGATAACTATGATGTATCGAATGAGACGACGAAACCCGTTATACCGCGCGATGAATGAAATGTTTGACGATGTTGATTTTCGGCGCGGCCCGCGCTGGATGGCTGAACAATTTGCTCGTCCGTTGCCGGTGGATGTGTATGAAACCGCAGACGCGATGGTCATCGAAGCGGCACTGCCCGGCTTCGACCCGGAAGCAGTTGATATCACCGTCAATCGCGATGTCGTCACCATCAAAGCAGACGCATCAGATGCAGATGATGAAGACCGCACCTACCATCTGCGCGAACGCGCGGCAGCAAATTCGTTTGAACGGCAGATTGTTTTGCCGGTGAAAATTAACACCGAAGCCGCCGAAGCAGTCTTTAAAAATGGTATTTTGACCCTGACGCTGCCCAAAGCCGAAGAAACAAAACCGAAGCGCGTTAGCATCAAAGCGCAGTAATTTGGCTGACGAGTAACCACACCGGTTGCTCGTACAGTTCCCTTTTTCGGGCGAAAGAATTTCTTTCGCCCGTTTTTTGTTTCCAAATTGTTGGGAGATTGTTTGTTGCGCGTAGGCATCTTCGTTTGACAATTTGATGTTTGGCGGCTATGGTTTTTAAAATACAATATCGGTAAAAGTTTCAGGTTCAACCGGAGATGCGCGTCCATTTAAAAATGGAGGCACAAATGATGAAAAAAATGCAACAACAATTAAAATCTATCCACAATTTTTTTGCCCAAAACGGCATCATTCCGATTATGTTTTCAACACTGCTTGCTATCGGGCTGGTAACCGCGCGGATAATTTATACCCGGCACGGCACATTCGTTTTTCTGGTGTGGAATTTGCTTTTGGCGTGGATACCATATCTGGCGGCGTTGTGGGCGGCGGCTAGCCACCAGCGAAACCCCCGCCGCTGGTGGGCAATCATCGCGCCGGGAATTTTGTGGCTGGCGTTTTTCCCCAATGCACCGTATATCATCACCGACTTTTTGCATCTGACGGCGCGCCCGCCTGTGCCGATGTGGTTCGATATTGGCTTGCTGGCAACTTTTGCATGGTCGGGGTTGTTTTTGGCGGTGTTTTCGCTGCGTGCCATGCAAAACGTGGTGGCGGATTTTGTCGGTGCGCCGGTAAGTTGGCTGTTTGTGCTGGTCATTGTCGGTTTGAGCGGCGTTGGGGTGTATATGGGGCGTTTTTTGCGTTGGAACAGCTGGGATTTGCTGGTGCAACCAAAAACCGTGCTGTTCGATATTCTGCACCGGCTGGCACACCCGTTGAGTAACCCCGGCACATTTGGAGTCAGTATCCTCTTTTCGGCGTTTTTGTTGATGTGCTATTTAACGCTTGCCGCCATCCCGTCAAATATTGCTCGACAGCGATAATTCCACTTTGACAAAAGCGTTTCAATTTGTATCATGGACAAGCCTCGCAATTCTGTGAGGCTTTTTCACGTTAGGAGTTCAACTTATGCAAAAGCCCCCAATCACCCAATTGGCAGACGAGCGTATCCTCATCCTCGATGGTGCGATGGGTACGATGATACAGCGTTACAACCTGTCCGAAGCGGATTACCGCGGTGAGCAGTTCAAAAACCATTCCATGCCGCTGAAAGGCAACAACGATATTCTCTCGCTCACCCAGCCGCAAATTATCGCCGAAATTCACCGTGAATATCTGGCGGCGGGCGCAGATATTTTGGAAACCAACACCTTCAACGCCACCGCCATTTCGCAGGCAGATTATGGCACGCAGGCGTATGTGTATGAAATGAATCGCGCTTCGGCGGAGATTGCCCGCGCTGCCGCCGATGAATTCACCGCCAAAACGCCGCACAAACCCCGATATGTCGCCGGTTCGATGGGACCGACCAACAAAACCGCCTCTCTTTCGCCGGATGTGAACGACCCCGGCGCGCGGAATATCTCTTTCGATGAGTTGAAAGAGGCATACAAAGAGCAGGCACGCGGTTTGCTGGATGGCGGGGTTGACCTGTTGCTCATCGAAACGATTTTTGACACACTGAATGCCAAAGCCGCTTTTTTTGGGGTGGATGAATTGTTTGAGGAAATCGGACGCACTGTGCCGGTGATGATTTCCGGCACTATTACCGATGCCAGCGGACGCACACTGTCCGGGCAAACCACCGAAGCTTTCTGGAACTCGGTGATGCACGCCAAACCGTTCAGTGTGGGGCTGAACTGCTCGCTGGGGGCGGCAGAAATGCGCCCGTATCTGGAAACGCTGGCAAATGTCGCCGATACTCATGTGTCCTGCTATCCCAACGCGGGATTGCCGAATGAGTTTGGCGAATATGACCAAACGCCGAAGGAAATTGCCGAGCAGTTGCGCGATTTCGCTCAAAACGGATTTGTGAATATCGTCGGCGGCTGCTGCGGAACAACCCCCGACCACATCCGCGCCATCGCCGAAGCGGTGGAAAAATTTCAGCCGCGCCCCGTGCCGGAACATAAACCGGAAACGCGCTTCAGCGGGTTGGAACCACTGGCCATCACGCCGTTCAGCAATTTTGTCAACATCGGCGAGCGGACGAATGTCGCCGGTTCGGCACGTTTTCGGCGGTTGATTCACGAAGAAAATTACGAGGAAGCCATCCGCGTTGCCGCCGAGCAGGTGGAAAATGGTGCGCAGATGATTGACGTTAACTTTGATGACGGCATGCTCGACGGTGTGGCGTGTATGACCCGCTTTTTAAATTTGGTCGCTACCGAACCGGATATCGCGCGTGTGCCGATAGTGATTGATTCTTCCAAATGGGAAGTCATCGAAGCGGGGTTGAAATGTGTGCAGGGCAAAGCGGTGGTCAACTCTATCAGCCTGAAAGAAGGCGAAGACGTTTTCCGCGAACACGCCCGGAAAATCAAACGGTATGGCGCGGCGGTCATCGTGATGGCATTTGATGAACAAGGGCAGGCAACCACCGTCGAGCGAAAAGTGGAAATCTGCACGCGGGCATACCGCATTTTGGTAGACGAAATCGGTTTCCCACCGGAAGACATCATTTTCGACCCGAATATTTTAACGGTGGGCACAGGCATTGAAGAGCATGCCAATTATGCCATCAACTTTATTGAAGCAACGCGCATCATCAAAAAAACACTGCCGCACGTAAAGGTTAGTGGCGGGTTGAGCAATGTCTCGTTTGCGTTTCGCGGCAACAACGTGGTGCGCGAGGCGATGCACGCCGCATTTTTGTACCACGCCATCCAAGCCGGGTTGGATATGGCAATTGTCAACGCGGGGCAGTTGGCGGTGTACGATGATATTCCCAAAGATTTGCTGGAACGGGTGGAAGATGTGCTATTTAACCGCCGTCCCGATGCCACCGAGCGGCTGGTGACTTTTGCCGAAACGGTGAAAGGACAGGGCAAAACCAAAAAGGTTGAAGACAAAGCATGGCGCGCGCTGCCGGTGAACGAACGGCTGGCACACGCGCTGGTCAAAGGCATCACCGATTTTATTGTGGAAGATACCGAAGAAGCCCGCCAGCAAACCGCGCGTGCACTGGATGTGATTGAAGGCCCGTTGATGGATGGGATGAATATCGTCGGCGATTTGTTCGGCGCGGGCAAGATGTTTTTGCCGCAAGTGGTCAAATCGGCGCGGGTGATGAAAAAGGCGGTGGCGCATCTCATCCCGTATATCGAAGCGGAAAACACCGAGCATGGCGGGGTGCAATCGGCGGGGAAAATTCTGTTGGCAACCGTCAAAGGAGATGTGCACGATATCGGCAAAAACATCGTCGGGGTAGTGCTGGCGTGCAATAATTTCGAGGTAGTTGACCTTGGGGTAATGGTCCCCACCGAAAAAATTCTCGAAACGGCGAAAGCGGAAAATGTTGACATCATCGGGTTGAGCGGGCTGATAACCCCCTCGCTGGATGAAATGGTGCACGTCGCCGGCGAAATGGAGCGACTGGGCTTTACCGTGCCGCTACTCATTGGCGGGGCAACCACCAGCCGCATTCACACCGCGGTGAAAATCGCGCCGAAATACAGCGGTGACACGGTGTATGTGCTTGACGCCTCGCGGAGTGTGGGCGTGGCAGAAAAACTACTCAATCCCAAATCGCGGGCGCGATTCACGGCAGACATTCGCCGCGAATATCAAAACTTGCGCGAAAACCATCAAAATAGGCGGCAAGGCAAACCGTTGCTGCCGCTGGCAACTGCTCGCGCCCGCCGCCTGCAACTCGACTGGACGGCGACGACCATCGAGAAGCCGTCATTTTTGGGGAAAAAGGTTTTCACCGATTTGAATTTGGGCACGTTGGCGGAATTGATTGACTGGACACCGTTTTTCCGAGCGTGGGAGATGCGCGGCGCATATCCGCAAATTTTAAATGACCCGATAAAAGGCACAGAAGCCACCAAACTGTTTAACGATGCCCGGCAGATGCTGGATGATATTATTGCCCGCGGAAAACTCTCGGCACGGGCAGCGGTGGGTTTTTATGCCGCCAACAGCCGCGGCGATGATATTGTGCTCTTCCGCGATGAATCGCGCACCGAGCCGCTGACCGTTTTCCACACGTTGCGTCAACAGGCGGACAAAGGCGAAAAACGCCCCAATCTTGCGCTGGCAGATTTTATCGCCCCGGAGGAAAGCGGTGTGCCGGACTATTTGGGCTTGTTTGCAGTGACGGCGGGCATCGGTGTGGATGCACTGGTGGCGCAATATCAGGCGGAACACGATGACTATAACGCCATTATGGTCAAAGCCCTGGCAGACCGGCTGGCAGAAGCATTGGCAGAATGGCTGCACCGCGAAGTGCGCACGCATCTGTGGGGGTATGCCCCCGACGAACAATTATCGAATGATGCGCTGGTAAAAGAAGCGTATCGCGGCATCCGTCCGGCGCCGGGCTATCCCGCTTGCCCCGACCACACCGAAAAAGGGACGCTATTTGAAGTGTTATCTGTGCCGCAAACGATTGATGTCCATTTGACCGAGACGTTCGCTATGAACCCCACCGCTTCGGTGAGTGGCTTCTATTTTGCACACCCCGAATCGCGCTATTTTAGTGTGGGGAAAATCGGGCGCGACCAACTGGCAGATTACGCCGCTCGCAAAGGGTGGTCGGTGTCGGAAGCAGAGCGTTGGCTGCGGCAAAATTTGGCATGACTATAAAATTATGACTCTTTCGGAATTCAGGGGGTTTGGAAATTATGTCATTGCTAGGTACGTTTTTTGTGCCGAAGCAATCTCCGTGGGCATAATTTGAGATTGCTTCGCTTCGCAGGCAATGACAGAGCCCCTAAATTCCCGGGGACCGAGTGAAATATCAAACTTTGACAAATTTTAAGGTGCGCAAGGTGAGTAGCTAACACAAATTTGGGCGCGATAACCGCAATACGGCGGCTATTGCGCCCAAGGGGAGGCGATATTTGTTGGAAAAAAATTTGATTTAGATGAACAGTACTTGCGCGCCTTCGCTCATTTCCATAAATTCCATCGCGCCGATGACATCATCCACTTCGTCAAACAGGTCATCTTTGCTTAAGTTCATCATATCCATAGCCATTCGGCAGCTGTAAAGTTTACCGCCGGCATCGTGGATCATTTCCAGATATTCATCTACCGGCGGGAAGTCGAGTTTCTCGATGGTTTTTTGCATCATTGAAGATGCCATGGCTGTGACACCCGGCAACACACCCAAAATGTTGGGCATGCCCATGCTGGGGTTACCCAGTGGTGTGGCTTTCAGATGTTTCATTTTCTTTTTGTTGATGATGTCCAGCCCCCAAAAGGTGAAGAACATCGTTACGTCAATCCCTTCCATCAGTGCGGCATTTGCCAGTACCAAACCGGGATAAGCCATATCGAGGGTACCTTTTGAGCAGATGATGCACAGTTTGCGTTCTGCGCCGCTTCCGTTTCCATTTCCATTTTCCGACATTTTTCTTCTCCTCTTCGAGGTTAAAGGATTTTTACCCGCACAAACAGCACGGGGGAAATTCAGGCTAAATGCAGCCGGTGGGTTTGCTCAGCCCGGCAATTTTTGCAACTTTTTTCGCCGGTCCCTTCGGGAAAAGCTTGTAAATTTCTTTGGTGGGGACGCCGCCAACTTTGGTGATGCGCCGCAGTGTTGGCACAGTACCCGTTTCTTGGAAATCTTTGCGGCAAAATTCAATTACTTCCCAGTGACGCGGTGTCAATTCAATACCGAGTTCGGCTGCCATTGCTTCGGCAATTTCACGGTTCCAGTCATTGGGGTTGGTCAAAAAACCTTCGGCATCAACTTCTAAATTTAATCCGGCGATTGCTTGAGTAGTCATTTGAAGCTCCTTTTTGTTAACTAGTGGTTATTAGGGGTGTTTGATACAGATTTCAATACTTTTAACGTGCGGGACAAGCCGCGTTTTACTGCCGGGTCGTTCAGCTGACGAAGGATACCCAGCAGTGAGATATTTTCTTCTTGGTCTTCTTCTTGTGCCACCTGTACCGTTTGGCGCAACATTTCCATAATTTCCGGCTGGGTCATTTCTTTGACAGTTTGCAAAATTAGGACGATGTTATCACCCAGTTGACGGACGTCTTCTTCGGAGAATGATGTGACGATGTTGTCTATTATTTGCATGCCGCCTTGGACAAAGGCGAAATACCCTTTGCGCTCAAATTCATCCAACCGATTCATCAGCGAGATGAAAGCATCTTGCGTTAGCGGACTAATGTCTCCCACCAATTCCATTGTGCTTTCCAGCTGGTCAAGCATTTGTTCCAAATTGCGGGTGTTGCGCAACAGGCGTTTGAATAGATGCAGAATGTCTTCAAATTGGACGTAACTTTCAACTTCTGCCAATTGCTCTACTGTAATGCGGAACAGATCGTTGATGATGGGGGTGGCGTCGTTCTTCAGTTCTTCCATTTCCAAGCGACGTTCTTGTTGGTGTCGCAGTTCGGCGGTGACAAACATCAGTTGCTCGGTGAGGAAGTCGATTTTGCGGTTTAGCTCTTCAATTGTGGGTGTGTCGGTTCGTATCGCATTCATTGCGGCGCTCCTATAACCACTTTCCGGCCATCGTCATTTGCGCGGTGATGGGCATTTCTTTTCCTTTTAGCAAGATATTCCAGTACATCCAGCGGAACATCATTTTGCCCCAGTGGTTCATTTCCGATTCTTGCAGCAGTGAGAAGGGTCCAATGCCGGGCAGCGGGAATTTTCCGGGCAGCGGTTCCACATCGTAATTGAAGTCAATCAAAATGCCTTTGCCGAAACCGCTTTCGATATAGCAGTTGGCGTGCCCATCGAATTTTTCCAACATTTCCAGCCCGTCAATGTAACGGGGGAAGTTTTCGGCAAAAATATCGACGGCGAAGTGCGCCACTGAGCCGGCTTTGGAGGTGGGCAAGTTGGCGGCATCGCCGAGCGCGAAGATGTTGTCGAATTGTTTCGACAGGAAGGTGTGTTTGTCTACCGGTACAAAGTTCAGGTCATCCCCCAATCCGCTTTTGCCGATGACATCGGCTCCCATATTGACGGGTACGGTGACGAGCAAGTCATATTCCACTTCTTCTTCTTCGTATGATACGATTTTCTTTTGGTCGGGTTCAACGCGCTCGATGTTGAATTCTGGCACGAGGTGGATGTTTTTCTCTTCTAGCGTGTTGCCGAGCAGTTTTGCGGCACGTGGTTTGGTGAATGCGCCCGGCAGCGGGGTGACCAGTGTCAGTTCTACTTTGTCGCGCATTCCTTTCTCGTGGAAAAACCAGTCTGCCAGAAAGATGAATTCCAGCGGGGCGACGGGGCATTTGTACGGCAGGTCAACGATGTTGAGTGCGAGCCGCCCACCCTGCCAATTGCGAAGGTGTTTTGCCAGTGCCATCGCGCCATCGATGGTGTAGAAATCGTGGATGGATTTGCGCCATTCGCCATCGTGCAAGCCGGGTGTTTCATCGGGGCGCGGGGTTGTGCCGGTGGCGATGATGAGAAAATCGTAATCGAGGTAGCGGCTGTCGCGAGAAATGCGGACACGGTTGTTTTCCGGCTCGATCATTTCGATGGTGGAAACAATCATTTCCACACCGGCGGGGATAAAGTTTCGTTTGGGTTTGATGACATCAGATTTGCCATAGATGCCAAACGGGATGAACAGAAAACCGGGTTGGTAGTAATGGGTTTCGTTTTCGTCAACGATGGTAATTTTCCATTCATCGGGGTCGAGGATGTGATACAGTTTGTTGGCTGTCATGGTTCCGGCTGTGCCGGCGCCAAGGATGAGTACTTTTTTCATTAAATCATTCTCCCTTGAATTTATTGATTGATAATTTGAGCGATTGCCTCTAATTTGCCCACCATTTGACGACGTTCGGTGATGATGTGCGCCAAAATGTTGGCAAATTGTTGTGCCATTTTCAGTATTTGGGCCTATTCTTCAGCAGATAGAAATGAAACTTCTTCCAGATACGGGTCAAACGCATCCGGCGTCACGCCGAACTCGCTGGCAATTTCTGCCAGATGTTCTGGGGTGGGTGGCCATGTTGAAGGTGCGATGCCGCCGATGACGACCATGCCTTTTAACTCGTGCCCCACGCGGATGAGACCGCGCGTGCCCAGCAATCCCAAATGACTGCGGATGAGTCTCGGTTCAAGTTCCAGAATTTCGCCAAAATGTGCCCAATCGGCGATACATTTTTCCAGCGCGTTGGGTAACTCGCTAATGGCTTTGAACGGCCCACACGGCTTGCTCACCTCGGTGACGGGATGCCCACTCATATCGGTAACGACAATCATGATGTCCATCAGGTCGGCGAAGGTGTCTTGCATCAGTTGCACGCATTCAAGTGGCAACAGTTTGCGCAATGGGCTTTCGGGGAGGGTGGTGGACGCGGCGGTGGGGGCGACGGTTGAGGCGGTGGCATTGCTGTTTAGCCATTCTGTGATCTGATCGGTGGGGAAACGCCATTGCCTGCCAACGCGCATCGCCGGGATGTTGCCGGCTTCTGCCATACGGTAGACAGTTGAGCGGTCGACGTGGAGTAATTCTTGAATATCTTTTGCGGTGAGCATATCAGCCATTTTTTACTTTTCCTTCCTTGTGAAAGAATTATCATTCTTTCGGAGTTATTGTACTTTATTCGCAAAAAATGCACTAGTGACAAATGTCACATCTTTATGCGATAATTGTCACTAGTGCATTTTATGCACACTATGCAGATAATGCATAAACGATGCCGTTTGAAAATCCACGGGGATTTGAGTACAATCCCAGTATAATCTTTAAATGTGTGTATCAGTCAAAAAACACCACTACTTTTTACCAAATTTGAAATGGGGGTTCTCAATGCAGCGAACAGTATTGGAAGCAAAACGGCTGGGGGTGTATGCCTGTCATCCCGAAACAACTTTGCAAGATGCCACGTGCCGGATGGTCGCACGCGATGTCAGCGCCCTGGTGGTTGTTAACCAGCGCGGGTATTTGCGTGGTATCATTTCTCGCACCGATTTACTGCGGGCATATACCGGCGGCGACGACTGGATATCGCAGCCCGTTTCTGCAGTGATGAGTACCGATGTGATTACCGTTTCGCCCGAAGCCACGCTGGGTATGGTTGCACAATTGTTGCTGCAAGACCACATCCATCGTGTGGTGGTGGTGGAACGCGAGCCGGACGGTATCGTCCCGATTGCGGTAGTTTCCGATAGTGATTTTGTGTATCACATGTCAAAAGAGACCTGCGAAACATAGTTTTACGGGAATTGGAATTCGAAATTTTGATGTGGGCGGCAAGCATAGCAGGTACTCGGATGTTCGTCGCCGGCAGCGATGGGCTGCCCGCACATCGAGCATTTTGCCAACTCACCTGCGACCAAATAGCGCGGTTGCTTGCTCAATACGGCAGGAGTGGGAGCAATCTTCTCCAACGAAATGGCATCTTCGGGGCAGGCAACTTGGCAGATGCCGCAATCCTCTCCCAAACAGATGGCGGGGAAAAATCCCAGTGCGAATCGCGTCTCATCGCTGAGAAATGTCAGCGCGCCAGTGGGGCAAAAACGGGCACACAGCCCGCACGCCGTACATTTCTCCGGCGATACAACCACATCGAACACCGGTAGCGCCCCGTCTGAATCGTGAACCGGCGGCGCAGGTTCGGGTGGTACGTCTGTTTTGTCTTCTAAAAACGATAAAACCCGCACGCGCTGAGGAGGAACGAAATGTGGCAGCCGTTCTGAGACCGGTACAAATCGCCCCAACAATGCGGGGTCGACGGGTTCTTCTGCCAGTACTGCGCCAACACTTTCTTTTCCCAATTGTGAAATGGATTTGAAAAATCCGCGCCGCGAAACCGGCGGACGGTCAATATCTACTGTTGTGCGCGGGACAACCGGCGCATCGGCGGGAAGTTTTGTTTGCAGTTGAATGAGAGTGTGCCCGTCGAGTGTTTCTGCCCAGGCATTGGCTCGCGCCACCGATTGTTCAATATATGGATGCACTGCACCGATGGGGCACGCCGCGCAGTGAGAATCATCCAGCACAATGGGTCTATCTTGCCGGGTGAGTGGCAGCAAATGAGCCGGAGACAGTGCCGCCAAACAGCGTTTTGTCTGCACGGCGATGGCGGTTTGCCCGTGTGCAGGGTCGGGGTGCTGCGGGCAAATCAGCGATACCGGGGCATCGGGAAGCACCGCAGTGGTTTGCGGCAACCGGTTCAGTGTGGGGTCGGGGCGGGTAAAAGCGTTGGTGGGGCACACGTGCAAACACAAGCCGCAGTGGATGCATAACTCGTTATCAATTGCGGGCTTGCCGTTTTCAATTGTGATAGCCCCCTCGGCGGGGCAAGCATCGGCGCAGATGGTGCAACCAATTTGCCGAAAGCGACTGTTCAAACAGCGATTCGGATGGAAGGAAATTGTCTCGCCGGAAAAATAATCGGTGATATTCAAAAATGAATCGATGACACCCATAAAAAACACTCCGCATAAAGTTCACCGGTATTGTAATGGCTTGCCGTCATTTTGTCGAATGGGTTTGACATACCGGCTATTTGAAGCAATTGGCGGATATTGACCGTCGTATTGCCGATATGCTTTCTCTGCGCGACACCTGCGGGAAATAAAAGACAAAGGCACAGTGCTTTCCCGCGATGATGTGCAGGGAAAACACTGTGTCTGGTATTTGGTGAAAAATTATCAGCCCGAAGGGACTGTGGTGATAGAGCAGGAATTGCTGCTGCCGGATTAACCGTTCACCGGTTTAGAATGCGTTTTCTCGCAGAAAATAAAGCGTCAACACACCCTATGGTGCGGGCGGAATCCATAATTTTTGCCCGATTTCAATCAAATCAGGATTATCAATCACCGTAAAACTATCATCGGTTTCTGCCATTTTGTTTGTGGCAGCGACAATGGCATCATATGCCAACGGGTCGCCGTAAAATTTATCGGCAAGTTTGCTGAGCCAATCATTGGCTTGAACGATGTATGCCTGCCCTTCCGGGGTTTGGGGTTGGGGTGTGGCGACCGTCAGCGTTTGCGTTTCGCTTTCAGCCAACACCGACCCGTCGGCGGCAATTGTCCGCGCGACAACCGAGAAATCACCCGCATCGGCAATTTCTGCCGGAAACTGCCATGTGCCATCTGCGCCAACGGTCACCGTGCCGAGCGATTTTCCATCCAGCACAATCTCAACGGTGGAACCGGGTTCGCCCGTGCCGGAAAGAGGTATCGTTCCGGCGACAGCATTTTCGGGTAGAGAGAGGGTCGGCGGTGTAACGGGTGCGGGTTTGGGGGGTAATGGGGTATCGGTGGGCGCAATGGTTGCCGTGGGGGCGGGGGTGTCGGTGGGTGCAGTGGTTGCCGTGGGGACGGGCGTATCGGTGGGTGCAGGCATCGGGGTGTCGGTCGGCGGCACTTTGGTGTCAGTTGGCGTGGGCTGCTCGGTGGGCGACGCGGTCGCTTCAACAATGGGGCCGGTTGGTGTTGGGCGGCTGAGCCATGCCCACAATAATAAAATAATCAATATCAGCAGGACAATCAGTTTGAAAAAATCAAACATCCTCACCTGTTTTGCGGAACGTTGCTGGCTCACAATTACGCTCCTTTTTTGGCTTGCTCGGCGAATGTTTTTGCTTGTGCAATCCATGCTTCCGGTTCAACTTTTTGCCATTCCTGCGGTTGGATGATGTCCCGGATGCGTTCGGGCGTCTGTTGCGCCAGTTCCTCAAAGGTGGTGATGCCGGCATCATTCAGCTTTTTGGCAAAAACCGCGCCAATGCCTTTCACCATTTCCAACCGGTCTTTCCGGGTGGCAGCTTGAGTCGAAAGTTCCTGAAGTTGTTGACGCAACGACGCGATTGTGGCATCAGAATCGGCGAGTCTGGCTTGTAACTGTTTGATGGTAGTGTCAGAGTCTAACAGGTCGGATTGCATGCGCGAGCGTTCGGCGCTGTCGGTTGCAGCGCGTTTTCGCCAAAAGAGCCAATCGATAATCCATTCGATGACCCAGCCGAGAATTAAGCCGATAATAACTGCGGTGAATGTTGTCATCAGGTTCCTCCTTTTTGACATAACAATATGTCATTGAAACTTGTGGGTAAATTACAATTATTATAACTGATAAAATAAAAAGTTTGCAAAAGGAACGGTGGTTTTCCGAATGACAACTTGCTTTCAGATGCAACCCAATGTAAAATCGCTGTATGCGAGTTTTTCCATGTTATCCGGAGGTGGTATTTGGTACGAATAATGGTGGTTGATGACCATGAAGTGGTTCGATTTGGACTGACAAGTTTGCTCACACGACAACCGGGGTGGGAAGTTGTTGCCGAAGCCGGGTCGGTGGAGGATGCTGTTGCCAAAGCCGCAGAGCAAAACCCCGATATTGTGGTGATGGACATCCGTTTAACAGACGGAAGCGGCATCGATGCGTGCCGGGCTATCACAAAAAACAACCCGCAAACAAAAGTGATTATGCTGACTTCTTTTGCCGAAGACGATTTGTTGTTCAATGCCATTTCGGCGGGGGCGGCAGGTTACGTGCTGAAGCAAGTTGGCAATGATGATTTGGTGCGCGCTATCGAAACCGTGTTGCGTGGCGATGCGATGCTCGACCCCAGCGTTACCGGGCAAGTGCTGGCAAAAATCCGTGAAGCCACCCGTTCCGAAGCATTCACCAACCTTACCGAGCAGGAACTGCGGGTGCTGGCACTGATTGCCGAAGGGAAAACCAACAAAGAAATTGCCCATACGCTGCACCTCGGCGAAGGCACAGTGCGCAATTATGTTAGCTCAATCTTCAGCAAACTTCAGCTTTCAAACCGCGCCGAAGCAACTGCATATGCTGTGCGTCACAATTTAAACAACTTTTTAGATGGCGGTTAAACCCATCGTTTGCCGTTAGCACTCAAATCGCCGGTAATTGCCGGCGATTTTCATTTTCTGCCCGCACCGGAATTTTTGGGCATTCGTTCGCCCCAACCGGCTCTAAAACCTGTCGCCAACGGGGTTTTGTCCCAAAAACGCGCCGATACACTTAAAACAGGGATGATTGTCTGCACATTTAATGACATTTGTCACTACAAGATTTATATTTTCCCGTTTATTATAATTATATATTATAAATTTCGGGGGAAATATGATTCCCACAATAGGAGTACCAGCAGTCATGGAGTTCAAGGCATTGCGGGTGCCATCCCTCAACAAAACTGTTGCGGAAAATCTGAATAATGTTTTGCAACACCTGGCGGGCGTAAAACAGTTTGAAGTTACGTTGGAAACGCAGGAGTTGTATATCAAATTTGATGAAAATCAGGTTGGGTTTCAAACACTGGCGGAGGAATTGGCTAAAGCCGGTTGTTCATTGAAAAACATCGATGCTGCATTGTTGTTGTGATGCACCTGGGTTATTATTTTAAAACTGCGGTAATGCCGCAGTTTTTTTATGCCTGAAATTGCTTCGCACAGATGACAGACTATAATACACTAAAATTTCGACCAGAGGAAAGCAGATGAAATTTAAACAAGCCGTCGCCGAGTTTGTCCCCCAAATTGAAACCGAAATACATCGGTATCTCACCCCGGCCACCGAAACAATCGACCCTTTTTGGGGAATGATGCTTTACCATCTCGGTTGGCGCGATGACCGTTTACAGCCTGTGCAAGCCCCGGCGGGCAAACGATTGCGTCCTGTTTTTACCATGCTTGCCTGTCAAGCCGAAAATGGCGACCCTGCCGTTGCACTGCCTGCCGCAGCGGCGGTAGAATTGGTGCACAACTTCACGCTCATTCACGATGACATTCAGGATAACAGCGATACCCGCCGTGGACGGCTCACCGTGTGGAAAATATGGGGCGTTCCACAGGCCATCAATGCCGGCGATGCGATGTTTACCCTGGCTCGAAATGCCCTGCTGAAACTGCGGGAAAAAGGCGTTTCGGCTGAAACAGTGCTGGATGCAACCGCCTGCCTCGACCGCACACTGATGAAACTGTGTCGCGGGCAATATTTGGATATGGCATTTGAAGAAACAATGTCGGTGCAGCAAGAAACCTATCTGGAAATGATTGCCGGAAAAACCGCTGCTCTGCTGGCGTGTTCCGGTTATTTGGGGGCATTGGTTGCCACCGAAACCCCCGCAATGGCTGAACGTTATTGGCAGTTTGGGCATGCGCTGGGCATGGCATTCCAAATGCAGGATGACATTTTAGGTATTTGGGGCGATCCGGCAGTAGTGGGCAAACCCATCGGCGACGACTTGCGCCGACACAAAAAGACAATGCCTGTCATTTTCGCGTTGAGCCAACCCGAAACAACAGACACCCGTCGTTTCCGCGAACTTTATCGGCAGTCTGAACTGACCGACAAAATGGTAGCAGAAGCGGTATCATTGCTGGAGAAAATCGGCGCAAAAACATATACCGAAACTCAGACAAAACGGTACACTCGGCGGGCGCAGCAAATGCTCGATTCTATTGGCGAAAATGGTGATGCAAAAGAAACATTGCAAGATATGCTCACCTTTTTGCTGGCGCGAACATATTAACTCGAGGAAAAACGATGGCAACCAACTATCCATTCAAAAACTTGGTTTTGCAGGGAGGCGGGGTAAAAGCCTTTGCATACCACGGGGTGATGGAAGTTTTGGAAGAAGAAGGTATTCTGCCCCAAATTGAACGGCTTGGCGGCTCATCGGCGGTCGCACAACTGGCTACCCTGCTCAGCTTTCGCTTGCCGTGGGCAGAAACACTGCGGCTTTTTCGCACGTGCGATTTTACAAAACTGGCGGATGCACCCGTTACACCCAACCCCGATTGGACACCGCGCATTGTTGACCAAAACCTTATCAAACTAAAAGGTGGCATCGGAGCGGTAAACCGGCTCATAAAAAAATTCGGATGGTATTCCAGCGGTTATGCCCACCGTTGGGTAACCGAAGTGATTGCCGGGCAGTGTGATGGCAACGGACGCGCCACGTTCGCTGATTTTCGGGCGCGTGGTTTCCGTGATTTGCATATTGTTGTCACCAACCTTTCAAAGCGAAAGGCCGTTGATTTTTCTGCTGATACCACGCCTGACGTGGCGGTCGCCGATGCGGCATTGATGTCCGGATTAATTCCGCTATATTTTGAAGCAGTACAATTTGACGGGCAAAAATTTGGCGCGGGAGATTATTTTGCCGATGGCGGGGTGATGGCAAACTACCCACTCCATCTGTTTGACCGACCGGCATATCAGGATGGGAATCGCTGGTTTTTTACGGGCATCAATTGGGAAACGCTTGGCTGCCGGTTAGAAACGCCTGCAGACTGCCCCAATATCAACCGCTCTATCCGCAACGTGCGCGACTATATTGAGGCGATTTTCGACGCAACGCTCGAATCGCAGGCGATGGCATATCGCACCGGGCAAGCAGAACAACAGCGCACCATCAATGTGTGCAACTGTTGCGTCAATGCCACCGATTTTCACATCAAACCGGAAGATGATGATGAAAAGTATCGGGAATTGGTTGCGTCCGGCAGAGATGCTGCCCGCAAGTTTCTGGAAGGGTATCGTCCGCCGGTTGACCCGCGTTTGGCAGTGATACTGCGGCCGAAATTGGTTTTGGAACGCATCAAAGATGTGTTCGAACGTCCGCGGAAATGGTAAATTAGTCTTCCAGCGTGAAACCGATTTTCAGCGTTACCTGCCACTGTGAAACGTTATTTTCATAAATCGCGCCGCGCGTTTCTATTACCTCGAACCAGCGCATGTTGCGCACCGTTTCGCTGGCTTTGGTGACGGCGTTTTGCACGGCATCTTCAATGCTGGAGTCGGATGTGCCGACGATTTCGATTTTTTTGTATGTGTTGTTTTTGATTTTCATCTGTCTCTCCTCTAATCCATCGAATGTGAAAATTTATATTCGGCGGCGAAAGTCTGCCAACCCTTTGATGAGTGCGGCGGCAGTGCCGGTAAACGTTAATATTTCTTTGGCGGAGATGGGTTTCGGCGGCTCATCTGTGGGTTCGTCCGGCGAAGATTGCATCAATGTCCATACCGCGCCTGCGCCCAATACCGCCCCGACAATTGCGCCAACAACCAGCTTTGTTTTTTCGGATTGCGTGAGTTGCATATCCACCTCCATTTTGTGAAAAACAATGCGTGAACCGTGAAAACGTGATTTTGCGCGCATCACGGTTCACGCATCACAGTTTACAGATTTTCAATCATTTTTGTAGCAAATTCCGACGTTTTGACGGTGGTCGCGCCGTCCATTTGGCGGGCGAAGTCGTAGGTGACGGTTTTTTGTGCCACAGTTGCCTCGAAGGCGTCGCGAATGAGTTTTGCCGCTTCATGCCAGCCAAGGTATTCCAGCATCATCACGCCGGAGAAGAGCAGGCTGCCGGGGTTCACTTTGTCGAGATTGGCGTATTTCGGCGCGGTGCCGTGTGTGGCTTCAAACAATGCCACAAAATCGCCGATATTGGCGCCGGGGGCAATGCCCAGCCCGCCGATTTGCGCGGCGAGTGCGTCGCTCAGGTAATCGCCGTTGAGGTTGGTGGTTGCCAGCACGCCAAATTCTTTCGGGCGCAGCAGCGTGTGCTGGAAGATGATGTCGGCGATGCGGTCTTTGATGACAATTTTGCCTTCGGGTTGTTTGCCATCATATTTTTCCCACAGTTCATCTTCGGTGATGGTGACATCGCCGAATTCATCGCGGGCAACTTCATAACCCCATTTGCGGAATGCGCCTTCGGTGAATTTTTGGATGTTCCCTTTGTGAACCAATGTCACGCTGTCGAAGCCGTAGTCAATGGCGTATTGAATGGCTTTGCGCACCAACCGTTTGCTGGCAAATGCGCTGATGGGTTTGATGCCGAGACCTGCACCATCGAAAAATTTTGCGCCGAATTCATCGCGTAACAATTTGGCGAGTTTTTCGTTTTCCGGTGTGCCGCTTTCATATTCGATACCGGCATACACGTCTTCGGTGTTTTCACGGAAAATAACCATATTGACATTTTCCGGGTGTTTGACCGGGCTGGGAACGCCTTTGTACCAGCGCACGGGACGCACGCAGGCGTACAGGTCTAACGTTTGGCGCAGGGTGACGTTCAAACTGCGGAAACCGCCACCGATGGGGGTGGTCAACGGGCCTTTTATGGCGACGATGAATTCTTTGATGGCATCGAAAGTTTCGGCGGGCAGATAATTGCCGTCATACAGCCCGGCGGCTTTTTCGCCGGCAAAAACTTCCATCCATACGATTTTCTTTTTGCCGCCATAGGCTTTCTCTACTGCGGCATCGAGCACACGTTTGGCAGCGGCGGTGATGTCTGAACCGATGCCGTCACCTTCGATGAAAGGGATAATGGGATTGTCGGGCACAACCAACTGCCCGTCGCGCACTTCGATTTTTTTCCCTTCTTGCGGAACTACAATTTTGTCATAAGCCATTTTGATACTGTCCTCCTGATGGATAAATTTAGTTTATTTTTCGGCTTAACCGATGTTTGGCAATTTATAGTGGCAGTTTTGCCAATTTCTCTCTGATAGATTTGTCGGAAATGGGAGCGATGACCCCGTTTTGGTCGTCGCGGGTGGCAAGCCACAAATTTAACCGGGCGGCATCCTCCGGGGTGGTCAGCGAACCTTCGTTATATCGCTGGCGGAAATATTCTACCGAGGGGAGCGCATTTTCGCTGACGTTGCGAATTTCGGTTTGCATGGGGGTGTCGGTGGCGCCGGGGCTCATACCGCACACCACAATATTGGTGTCGGCAACTTCTTGCGCCAAAATTGTGGTAAACCGGTCGAGCGCGGCTTTGCTGGCGCAGTAGGCACTCAAACCGACAATATCGCTGTATGCTGCGCCGGATGTTACATTGATGATGTGACCGTCACCGCGATCAATCATATAGGGCAGCACGGCACGGGCGCACAAAAACGGCCCGATTAAATTGGTTTGGATGAGATGCTGCCATGCCACAGGGTCAACTTCCCATGCTTTGCCCACCGGGTGGATGATGGCGGCATTGTTGACCAGGATGTCTATGTGACGGAAGGCACGTAAGGTGAGCATCACCAGCTGGTCGATGCTGTTTTGGCGGGTGACATCGGTGGGGATGGAGAGTGCCTGCCCGCCTTCCGCCTTTATTTCCGCGGCGACGGCGTTAATGTCGGCGGGGGTACGGCTGGCAAGCACCACGGCTGCGCCTGCTTGCGCAAAAAGTTTTGCAGTGGCTTTGCCAATGCCTTTTCCGGCACCGGTGATGATAGCCACTTTGTTTGCCAGTAATTCCTTCTGTTGCGTCATTGAGTAGAAGTTCCCTTTCAAAAAACAGTCTATTTTGTAGCCAATGCATTGTACTTCAATTGTACAGATTTTAACAAAAGTTCAATCAATAATTTGGCGGGGCTAGAAAGCGGCTGCCGTTTGCGACGGGCGATATTGTATGTGCGGCGTATGTCTGCCCCCACCAGCGGTACGGCGTGCAGATAACCTTGTTGCAATTCGCGCTGCACGGCAATACCCTGAATCAGCGCGATGCCCAAATCGGCTTCTACGCTCCGTTTGATGGCTTCTGTTTCGCCCAAGATGATAACTTTGGGCCCCGCGAGATGGTTTTCTCCCAGCAGTTTTTCAACCGAGGCGTGCAACGCCGAACCGCGTTCGCGGGTGAGCAGTGTTCGCTGGCGTACATCGTGCAGTGTGACCGAGGTGCGCCCCACCCACGGGTCGTTATTCGAAACGATGACCACCAGTTTGTCGTTCATAAATGCCGAAATATTGAGTTGCGGGTGTTGTGCCGGCGAACCGACCAGCGCCAGCTCGACACGCCCTTCGGCGGTGGCGGTCAGTAAATCGCCGGTGTTGCCTGCCAGCACACGAATATCCACATCGGGTTGGATGCGGTGCAGTTGGTGCAAGATATCGGGCAGCAGGTAGATTGCCAGTGTATGACCCACCCCCACTCGCAACGTCAGCCGCGCCTTGCCGGCAACTTCGCGGGTGCGTTGTTTCGCTTCGCCACAAAGGGTTAATATCCGCTCGCCATACGCCAGCAGGGTTTTGCCGGCAGGGGTCAATTTCAAGCGGCGCGGGCGACGCTCAATCAATGTTACCCCCAACGATTTTTCCAGCGTTGCCAGTTGCTGGCTGACTGTTGGCTGCGTTAAATTCAGCCGGGCGGCGGCGCGGGTAAAATTGCCTTCTTGGGCGATGATAACGAATGTTCGCAATTTGGTGGTATCTAAAGGTTCCATCAATGGACATTTTACCATAGGAAATTCCTATCGCAAAGATTGACAATATCAGTTTGAATTATGCTCGGTTGAGTGGTATACTGTGAGCGATTTAACAATTGCGTTCTGCTAGAGACACGAATTTTGCCATCATCTATAATTTCCGGTTTACGCCACTGATGCGCCGGTTTTGCCGAGGGGAAACGTTGTCTGCAGTTGCGGGTATTCCGGATGATGGGTAAAGGTGCGATAATCGAACGCTGAAAACAGAGACAACCTCTTTTAACCACAAAATTTAAAAGGAGATATGGTATGAGCAACAAGAATGTGTTTGGCGCACGCGCCAAATTCAACACCGGAAATGGTGAAGCCTACATTTACCGCCTCGACAAATTGGAAAAAGACGGCGTGGCAAATATCAGCCGCTTGCCATTTTCCATCAAAATTCTGCTGGAAGCCCTGCTGCGCGAATGTGATGGTTATCTGATTACCGAAGAAGATGTCATCGGGTTGGCAAATTGGAACGCCAAAAATCCGGCACAAAAAGAAATTCCATTCAAACCGGCACGAATTGTACTGCAAGACTTTACCGGTGTGCCCGCCGTGGTTGATTGGGCGGCACTCCGCTCGGCGATGGCGCGCATGGGCGGCGACCCCGCCAAAATCAACCCCATCATCCCCGCCGATTTGGTGATTGACCACTCGGTGCAGGTGGATGCCTTTGGCACCGATGCCGCGCTTTTCATCAACACCGAGCGTGAATTTGAACGCAATTTTGAGCGTTATCAGTTTTTGCGCTGGGGGCAACAGGCGCTGAACAATTTCCGTGTGGTGCCGCCCGGTAGCGGGATTATCCATCAGGTTAATTTGGAATATCTGGCGCGCGGCGTGTGGACTCGCCCGGAAGATGATTTGAATGTGGCGTACCCCGATTCGCTGGTGGGCACCGACAGTCACACCACCATGATTAACGGATTGGGCGTGCTCGGCTGGGGTGTCGGCGGCATCGAAGCCGAAGCCGTGGCGCTGGGGCAACCGATTTATATGCTCACCCCGCAGGTTGTCGGCTTCAAACTGACCGGCACCCTGCGCGAAGGTGTTACCGCCACCGATTTGGCGCTCACGGTGGTGCAGATGCTCCGCGAAAAAGGTGTTGTCGGCAAATTTGTCGAGTTTTACGGTCCCGGATTGACCACCATGACCCTGCCCGACCGCGCCACCATCGCCAACATGTCGCCGGAATATGGCGCGACGATGGGCTTCTTCCCGATGGATGATGAAACGCTGCGCTATCTGCGGCTCACTGGCCGCTCGCCGGAGCAGGTAGCATTGGTAGAACGTTACATCAAAGAACAGGGACTGTATCGCACTGATGATATGCCCGCCCCCGAATTTACCGATACGCTGGAACTCGATTTGGGTGATGTGGAATCGAGTTTGGCAGGGCCGAAGCGCCCCCAAGACCGCATTCCGATGCCGGAATT
>Ga0114931_10002354_pt1 | contig 24061 bp, 22 predicted proteins | sample 2SBtaG_FD_89579 | JGI IMG/M metagenome (GOLD analysis project Ga0114931, IMG submission 89579) | Deep subsurface microbial communities from Kolumbo volcano to uncover new lineages of life (NeLLi) - 2SBTROV14_V59a metaG | ecosystem: Environmental > Aquatic > Marine > Volcanic | place: Kolumbo... | reverse complement strand
GTTGTTTTTCCATGTTTTTAATTTTATCTTTTCCCATCTTTTTTAACTCTTTTGAACTCTTCCGGATTTGTAATCCGGAAACCTGATTTTAAATTGTCTGCTATGTAATTCATTCTATCCCTTCCAATCAACCAATGACTACTCATCCCTCACAACTCTCCTGTTATAGATATTTTCTCAAATTCTTTCAAATCCACGATCATATCCCATGAATAGCGGACGAACATCTTGCCTGCATGATATTCCTTCATTGGTTTAACCACATTTCCCATGGCCAGGTTTACAAGGGCTTCGGGGATGTTTTGCCCGGCTCCTACAGCGAGGTATATCCATGCCGGGATACGGGGGTTAATCTCCAGCAGATAAAATTTACCTTCTTTGGTTTTCATCAGTTCCAGTTCAAAACCTCCCCGCCATTTTGTTTGCGCAATGAATTTGGTGGTCAGGTCAATGAGCTTTTGGTCCGAGATCGCAATACCGCCCCATGCCTTTCCCAGCGAAGTGATGTATTGCTTTCGCATGGGCACTGCGGCGATGGTATTCCCTTTTCCGTCTCCCAGTCCGGTCACATTATATTCCGTCCCATGGACAAATTCCTGAATAATGACAGGCAAACCCCATTTGGCGGATATTTTATTGAAGGCGATCCTGATCTGCTCCTCGTTATAGGCCACCGAGGCTTCATAATATTTGCCTTTGACAAGAACCGGCCAGTCGAAATCCTCCATCAATTCTGGTATTTTGTCAGTCGCAAAAAGGGGTTCGCTGCCTGGAACAGGAATATTATATTTTTCCCCAAACTCTGGCAAATTAACCTTCTGGCGTTCTTCAAATTGTTCGGGAGTGGGCAGAAATGTTTTGATCCCCATTTCTTCAAGACGGGTTGACAAACGGATAAATGAAAAAAGTTCGGCATCGAAGTTCGGGATGATCATATCCAGGTTTTCTCTTTCGTTGATGTAAGCCATTCTTTCCATTAACAGTTCTGTTCCGTTGGACGGATAGGGGATCTGATAAACCTTATCCATCAGGTCGTGCATATAAATACCGGGTTCGAGCGATTCGTAGGATAATCCGATAATGCGGACATCAAACGAATTAGCTTCCCGTAAAGCACGGATTACCGGTACTCCCGGGCCTGGATTGTCAATGGCATTCAGACCGGTAACACCAATAGTATATTTATTCTTCTTCATCTTTTTCCAGTAACAAATAATGGTTGAGCATTTCCATAAAATCATGGATGTCTTTATCCAGGGTAGAAGAATCGGTATGATAATGTTCAAGAAGTTCCCCGCTGATCTCTTCAGTTGACTTTCCTTCTTTCATTAAGCTGAAGATTTCCATACCAATAGGGTTGAGTGAATAGGATTCTCCCGTTGTGGGATTAAATACAAGTCCTGTTTCGCTGACAGCAATGTCTTTTTTGATTTTCATTGGTTAGGTTTTTAAATGGTGCAATAGTATAACGACAGAATTAACTGAGTGTTATAAAATTTCATAAAAGATGTATAAAATTTTAAAGAAGGGAAAGTTTGTTCAAATTTCCCCTCTTTTTGGTATCATTTTGAATAAAAGTCAATCATGTCCTGTATGGCTTTTGTGCAAACGGTGCAGAATTTGTTCGTGTCAAAAGTATTCATCAGGCAGTCGTGTTCCGGTCGGTAAACGCCTTTGGCCACATAACCGGCTCCTTCAAAGGCACCGACAGAATGAAAGTATTTCGGTTTGTCGGGGGTAGGGATGGGAGTGCCTTTCTCAACCATGTTTTTCCATTTGCTGGCAAAATCAACCAGTGTGGTCAGGTTGGGTTCCCAGGGTTCCACCTTTAGGTTGTAAAAATCGTTGTACCCCGTTTCGGATGTATAATACTCATCGCCCAGGCCGGCAAAGCCATGGCCAAACTCATGGATGATGATCTTGGGGGCAAAACCGCTGCCCGTTACACTTAAGTTATAAAAATTGTAAATGGAACCCCCACCATATTTTTTACTGTTCACCAAAATGTAAATCTGGTCGTAAGGGGCGTTGGCCGCCAGATCGCATACGCTTTTATAGTCTTTGGTCATCAGGTACCTTTCAGTTCCAAAAGTATAATAGCCTGCATCCAGCAAGGTGTTTTTCCAGGAAATACTTCCCGGATTGTCTACCCCTTTATCGGGCGATGGTGCCAGTATCCCCCTGATGTTGAATTTGTCTTTGTTTTCTTTATAGGGTGAAAAGGAAAAGAAACTGTCGGCAAACTTGCGGCAATCGTCAATAAATTTGCCCATTTCATCTTCGGAATATCCTTCGGGGAGTATAACGATATCTACTTTATTTTCAGGATCTCCTGAAGCGACAACATCAAAATAAGGATAAACCAGCCGCCTGTCGCGTTTGATCTGTTTGTCGAAAGGATTAACAACATACTCAAATTTCTTCACCCATCGCCCTTCCCTGCTCCGGCTGTAAAACTCAACCCTTACCTCTTCTTTGGGGAATGGGAAAATTACACTTTCCGGTAAAGTACGCCATGTTTTTTTGGCTTCATCAGTGGTCTGCCATTCACCAAACAACGTAGAATACCCATGAGAGTATAAAAGCGAATCGTTGCTTACGGCATAAACTTTAAAAAAATATTTACCGTATTCAAAAGTGTCAACCAAGTTTGTTTTTGAGCCGCCCCAAAAAGGTTCCATGATCATTTCATCAAAAGAATAAACCTCAGCACTGTCATTACCAGTATGGTAATAATTTAACCGTAAACTTTTGTTTTTAAAAAAGTTATCAAACTGGGCAAAGCCCGATGTGATGAAAAATATACCTATGATAAACAACAATATTTTCCTCATGGTTTGTAATATTAATGAACCGGATGATGCAAATGTAAATATCTTTGTTAATCAAAAGTGTAACCGCGACAGGTTTCCGGCGTCAAATATAAAGCATGAGAGAGGCAGATGAAATGATCATTGACCGTGTTTTGCATGGTGAGCATAATGCTTATGCCTTGCTTGTTGACAAATATAAAGACAGGGTCTTTTCCCTTATCCTGGGCATTGTAAAAGAAAGGACGGTGGCGGAGGATCTTGCACAGGAAGTGTTTGTTAAGGCATATACTTCGTTGAAAAAATTCAGGAGAAAGTCCGGTTTTACCACCTGGTTGTACCGCATCGCTTACAATGCTTCCGTTTCGGAAACACGGAAAAGGAAGATCAGGCTGAAACCTTTCAACGAACAGGTTGAAATTGCTGGGGGACTGGAAGCCGGTATGCAGCAGGAAACGACTGATGTGCAGGAAACAAGGCATAAGTTACTTCAGCGTGCTTTGTTAGAACTGCCTGCTGAAGACAAGTTGATCCTGATGCTGTATTATTTTGAGGAAAAAACCGTTGAAGAGATCAGCAGCACCTCAGGACTGACCACATCCAACGTAAAAGTCAGGCTGTTCAGAATAAGGAACAAACTGAAGGAGGCCATTGAACGGTTAGGGAAAACGGAATTGGTTGTCTATTGAAAACTGGAAAATATAAGATCATGGAAAACAACGATAAACTGATTAGGGACCTTTTGAATGAAGGTTTTTTAGCAGAAGCCCCCGAGGGGTTTACTAACAATGTGATGCAGTCGGTTGCCGAAACTCAGAAAAAACCGGCGTTACCTTCTTTTTTGGTTTACTTTCTTGTTTTCTTCGGTGCTTCCGGAGTTGCAGCGGCAAGCCTGTATTTTACCAACAATTCCCTTTTGATCCTGTATTATGGGCAGTTAAAGCTGGCAATGAGCCAAACCTTTGTTTCTTTTTTCCGGATCGTAAATGATGTTCTGGTCAATATCAATTTACCCGACATGGGTTTATCTGCAGGCATATTACTCATGGTCATCCTGCTTCTTGTGGTTGACCGTATTGCTTTCAAACCCGGGAAATACATGAACCTGTTTCTGTTTTAAGCGGGCTATTTCATTTCCCCGTTGAAAAAATATTCCAATTTCTTTAACTGTCATTTTGGGATCAAACTGGTATAACAACAGAACCGGTAATTTTATGTATTTGTAAAGGGGGGTTCTAAAAATTCCTTTCTTTCAAGAAGTAATTTTTAGACCCCCCTTAAGCCAAAGACAATAAATTTTTGTACTTTTATTTTGTTTCAACGGACATGTAATTCTATGCCATAAAAAATACTTGCATTCGGAATAAATATTCACTATATTTACTTGATATTAAAAATACGTTTTAGCCATGCCTGAAAAGATCATACCCATTGCAACCCTGACCCATATGCGTGCTCAGTTGTTATCTTCTATGTTACAGCAAAATGGAGTGCCTTGTTTTTTAACCCACATCAACGAAATTAAAGAAGCACCAGGCGGTGTTAACGTAATGATTGATGAGGAAAACATTGTAGAAGCCCTGAAAATATATGATGATTTTAAAAAGACTTACGGAAAGGATAAAGAAAAAGCACTCGATTATTTAAAAAGTGTTCGCCGGATTCTTGTTCCGGTTGATTTTACCGTTCATTCCGAAAATGCTGCCTATTATTCCCTTTACGTAGCTGACAAACTAAAAGCTCAAATCAAACTGGTGAATGCCTATCTTGATCCCATGGGGCCACCACAGACCTATCTCGAATCCTATACTTATCAGGTGAATATTGAAAAGGTGATCAGGGAAATTGAGGAAGAATCCTATAAAAGCCTGAAAGCCATGAAAAGCCGGTTACATAAAGAGGCCGGGGAAAGAGGTTTGAAAAATATCAGAATAGGATTTGATCTCTTCAAGGGCAATGCTGTTGATGTGATCCTGGAGCAAACCGGGGATTTTAAACCGGGCCTGATCATCATCGGGACAAGAGGAAGCGAACTGGGGGGATTAAGGACTTTTGGCAGCGTGACAGCTCACCTGATCCAGAAATCACAAATACCGGTTTTGGCGATCCCCAAATCTTTTGACGCAATCCATTTTAAAGCGCCAAAAAATGTGTTGTATGCTACGAATTTTGACACCAATGATTTTGATGCCCTGCAGCGGCTGGTGAATTTCGTAAAACCGTTCAATGCCAAGATATACTGTTTGCATGCAGCCTTTGAAGAAGACGAAGCGCTGGACGAAGCGCGTCTGAAAAGGATCAAATCCTATCTTTTCCGGTTGATAGACGCCTATCATATTGAATGTGGTTTGCTTGAAACTGTTGATATACAGCAGGGGATTGAAGATTTTATTGATGAACACAACATTGATGTACTCGCTGTGACTACCCGGAAGCGGAATTTTCTGGAACGGTTGTTTCAACCGGGGATGACCAAAAAATTCCTTTTCCAGACTAATATTCCCCTGCTGGTTTTTCAGTCGCTTCCGTAATCGGATAAAATAATATAAGCTACTGTGATCAGCACGAATGCACCACAAATCCACAGATTACATTCCCGGGCGATCAGTCTGAATGCCAACAGAACCGCAAGGATGACCAAAACCACCCTGCCCATCGTTTTTTTCGTCCACTTTATCCTCATATAAAGGTTGATTTGGCATTGCCCTTATTCCGGGTAAAAAGCATCCTCAATGTGCCTGATCCTGAACCGGTCTTTGTTCAGGATGATAGCGATGATATCGAACCGGCTGTCAATGTCCAGGTCTTTTTCCTCAAGATAAGCTTCGGTAGCCCTCACGAGAAAGGATTCTTTTGCCGGGCCCACATCATCTTCCGGTTCACCGTACCGGTCAGTGCTCCTCGTTTTTACTTCCACAATCACCAGTTCATCTCCGTCCATGGCAATGATGTCCACCTCATCCCTGTCGTGCCGCCAGTTGGTTTCCAGAATCCGGTATCCTTTTTCTTCCAGATATTTCCTGGCCAGTTCTTCGCCTTTTTTGCCCAGTGTGATGTGCTTTGCCACCAGTTAGAATTTTATGTTTACCTGATTGAAAACAGTCATCTTATTTTCAGTTTCGGTTTTTGCCGCGGCTGAAGACCGCCGGTATGTTTTGCCAGGAACCTTCATTTCAACTTCAGCCCCCATGATCAGCGGGCGGTTATCAAAAATATGTCCTGCCGGAAAACCAAAACATACCGGGTAATCATATTCATCCACTGCTTCACGAATGATCTCTTCCGCCGTTTTCCCGAAAGGGATTTCATTGTCATTCATCCGGGTCATGCCGCCAACAATCAATCCCGCGAGGTTTTTCAGGACACCTGCCCTTTTCAGCGCTGTCATCATCCTGTCAACATGATAAAGATACTCATCCAGGTCTTCCAGAAACAAAATTTTGTTTTCTGTTTCGGGAAATGACAAGCTACCGCAAAGACTGTATAATACAGAAAGGTTTCCTCCCGTGAGGATGCCGTTGCTGCTGCCCTGCCTGTTCAACGGGTGGTTCGTTAATGAATAATCGGGGAAATTCCCATTCAACACATCAAACAGCCCGTTGAGTGCCTCGTCCGTATTGCCGGCAAAATTAACGGGCATCGTGGCATGAAGGGTCTCAATGCCAAAGTTCCGGTTAATGTGGTTATGAAAAACCGTGATATCACTATATCCGACGATCCATTTGGGGTTTTCTTCAAACCTGCTGAAATCCAGCTTGTCAATGATTCGTACACTACCATATCCCCCGCGGGCAGCAAAAATGGCTTTCACGCGGTCATCATCCAACATTTTTTGAAAATAAACTGCGCGATCATCATCGTTGCCGGCATATTGATCACGGGCAGCAAAAAGGTCATCATGATAAATAACCTGAAAACCCCTGTTTTTTATTATTAAAATGGCTTTCCGGATTTCACGCAAAGTGATCTTGCGGGCTGGGGCGACAATACCAATTGTGTCGCCTTTTTTGAGAGATAGTGGACGTTTCACATTCAAATGATTGGTTAACTTTGCCGAAATTACGGAAAATCTGAATTTATGGCCAAAAAATTTGATCGCTACACCATTACTTCGGCCCTGCCTTACGCCAATGGCCCCATCCATATCGGGCATCTTGCCGGGGTTTATGTCCCTGCCGATATCTATGCCCGCTATCTGCGGATGAAAGGTGAAGATGTTGTGTTTATCGGCGGTTCCGATGAGCACGGTGTGCCCATCACCATCAAAGCCCGGCAGGAAGGGGTAAGCCCGCAAAAGATCGTTGACCGTTATCATCAACAGATCAAAAAGTCATTTGAAGATTTTGGGATTTCCTTTGATGTGTATTCCCGTACTTCAGCACCGATACACCACCGAACAGCCTCCGGATTTTTTGAAAAACTTTACAGGGAAGGAAAATTCATCGAAAAAACAAACGAGCAATATTACGATGAAGAAACAAAGCAATTTCTTGCCGACCGGTATATTACCGGAACCTGTCCGCATTGCGGATACGAAAAGGCTTACGGCGACCAATGCGAGAACTGTGGTACTTCATTGAGCCCCCTCGAACTGATCAGCCCCAAATCGGCTTTGAGCGGCAATGTGCCGGTATTAAAAGAAACCAAACACTGGTACCTGCCGCTGAACCAATACGAAGACTGGCTGAAAGAATGGATTTTGACGGGTCATAAAAAGGATTGGAAAACTAATGTTTACGGTCAGGTTAAATCGTGGATTGACCAGGGGCTGAAACCCCGTGCCGTAACCCGTGACCTGGACTGGGGCGTAAAAGTGCCCATCAAAGAGGCCGAAGGAAAAGTGCTGTACGTTTGGTTTGATGCCCCCATCGGCTACATTTCGGCTACCAAGGAATGGGGTGAAAAAACCGGAAAAAACTGGGAGCCGTACTGGAAGGACAAAAACACCAAGTTGGTTCACTTTATCGGTAAGGATAACATTGTTTTTCACTGTATCATTTTTCCCGTTATGTTGCATGAGGAGGGAACTTACATTGTCCCTGACAACGTTCCCGCCAACGAGTTTTTAAACCTTGAAAACGATAAAATTTCCACTTCACGAAACTGGGCTGTGTGGCTGCACGAGTATCTTGAAGATTTTCCGGGAAAACAGGATGTGTTGCGTTATGTTTTAACGGCCAATGCCCCCGAAACCAAAGATAACGACTTTACCTGGAAAGATTTCCAGGCCAGAAACAACAACGAACTGCTCGCTGTTTTCGGCAATTTTGTTAACCGCACCCTGATTTTGACCCAAAAATATTTTAATGGTAAAGTGCCCGATGCTGACAAATTGGATAAAGAAGCTATTGAGGTTTTTGAACAGCTTAAAGAATATCCCGGCAAAATTGCCCGTAGCCTTGACAGATACCGTTTCAGGGAAGCCCTGAGTGAACTGATGAACCTGGCCCGGCTGGGAAACAAATACCTTACCGACATGGAACCGTGGAAGAGGATAAAAACGGATGAAGAAAAGGTAAAAACCATCCTGAATGTCTCCCTGCAGATTGCCGCCAACCTGGCCATCCTCGGTGAACCTTTCCTGCCTTTTTCGGCATCGAAACTGAGAAAAATGCTGAACCTTCAAGAAATGAAGTGGTATGAAGCCGGTAATACCGAATTATTAAAAACCGGTCACCTGTTAAATAAACCGGAATACCTGTTTGAAAAAATTGAAGACAAAGCCATTGAGGCACAAATCCAAAAACTAATGGACACCAAAAAGGAGAACGAAAAAATGATAACGGTAAAACCGCAAAAGGAAGAGATCACGTATGAGGATTTCATGAAAATGGATATCCGCACCGGAACTATCCTGGAAGCTGAAAAAGTACCGAAAACCGACAAGCTGATCAAACTGAAAATTGATACCGGTATTGACCAGCGAACCGTTGTATCCGGTATTGCTAAATATTACAAGGCCGAAGACATTATCGGCACCAAAGTCAGTATCTTAGTCAACCTTGCCCCGCGAAAACTCAGGGGCATCCAATCGCAGGGTATGATCTTGATGGCCGAAGACAGTGATGGGCAGCTTTGTTTTGTCTCACCCACGGAAGATGTTTCGGATGGAAGTGAGGTGAAGTAAAAAGTCAAAAAAATATTACTTTTGCAGCCCGATTAAGGCTTCATAGTTCAAGGGATACCCGCCCGACCGGACGACTTTTCCAATATCCTTTTTAAAAAGTTTTGATTCAAGGCTTATGTTTTAACGATGGTTAAAAAAATTAATTCCGGTCGTTCGGGCGGGGAATAGGAGTTTCCTAAACTCTATATCCAGGCTCAAGTCCTGATGAGGCTACTGAAAATCCTTGAAGAATCCTGTTTTTTCTATATTGGCAACATGTCGTTTTATGTATATGTGATATACAGCAACGCTTTTAAAAGATTTTACAAAGGACATTGTGAATATCTTGACAAGAGATTAGCAGAGCACAACTCCGGGAAAACAAAATCTACAAAGGCATTTATACCCTGGAGATTGGTTTATTATGAAACATTCAGTACCAGGCAGGAAGCCATTGTCAGAGAACATTATTTCAAAACATCTGCCGGGAGGCGGTATTTAAAAAAGAAAATTAATTTACTCTGACAAAGCACAAAAGAGAGAAAATATTACTTTTGCAGCCCGATTATGGCCTCATAGTTCAAGGGATAGAATAGGAGTTTCCTAAACTCTAGATCCAGGTTCGAGTCCTGGTGAGGCTACTAATTCACTTCACCCACATTGCAGCCATGAGTTCGTAATTTCAGGATTTTTCATTCACCCTTTTCTATGGAACAAACCACAAGTTCAATGGATGGATGGATTATTTCTATGCGGGAAATTATAACGGCCGGAATGGTTTGATTGATCTGTACATTCCGTTGATGTTCAAAGTTAAAAAATGAAATATTGGGGTTCAACCCCATTATTTCATGGCAGCTGCCACAGTATCCAGCCTTAATGAAAACAATAAATTAAGGGCGGTTGTCTGGGAAGCCAAAAAAACCAGTATCTTTTGTGTAAAAATTTTGCCTAATTATTCATTTAAAGACTAACCGGCATCAAAAGAAGCAACCCCGCATGTGCGGGGTTGTTCTAATCTTCCAATTTGTTTCGTAAGCAATAGCACTGGTTAACAACAACCGAGTGAAGTTTTTAGTTTGCCTTAGTTTTAAAGTGATTCAAAGGTGAAACAGTTTGCCCGGATATCCTTCATGGTTTTCAATAAAACAAAAAATCCAGTGGTTTTCAGGGATGGGGGTGAGAAAAGTTAGGAGGAAATGTGTAAGGGGGAAAGTTTTATTAAGAAACTTTATCTTTGTATCTTTCGCAATTGAAAATAATCTGAAAATATTTAAATCCCTGATATTATGACTACGGTAAGACTTGAATTCGAACGGCTGGAGATACTGGTCAGAAAAAGAAGATGGAAACTGTATTTTATCATTGTGGCTGATCACCCAACGGATAGCGACAAAATGGTGCTGACGACTATACCGGCTGCCGGAGAAGATTTTTTTATGCTAAAGAAGAACAGTAAAAATGTAGTGAATTTTGAACCGGAAGCCACAGACAGCGGTGTTGACGGATTGTTCGTGCTGGAAAGGGAAATGCCAGCAGACAGGACCATCAGGGTCAGGGCTTTTCTGAAACACAACCGGAAATCCGTCCGCGATGCCGGAGACATACTCGGGGATATTGAGAAAGGATTGGGCAACAATGTGCTGGGTACGATAACCGACATCCTCGGCTCTTCCTCTCCCTGGATCGTTATTGCTAAAACGGCAATGGGGATTGTAGGGAAAGTGTTGGGTAAAATCAAAGACCGTGACTTCGGCTATCTGAGCATGGACGAAGAATTCGGCCCCGAATTTGAAGGGAAAAAAGAGCTCGACCGCGTCAACAGGTTTACGACAGGAGATGCAAGACTGCGGTGGAGCTGGAGGGTGAGGGATTAGGAGATTAAACCCCAACCTGAAGGATGGGGAAACCAACGGCGAAGCAAATAAATCGCCATGAAACAAATCAGTTACCCTGTCATTTATGGCCGGGGTAATGGGAGATATAATTACAACACAACAATGCAAATCAAAATCGTACAATACAAGCCCGGGGATTATGATATCCTGACGGACATCTGGGAAAAGGCCGGGCTGCCTTACAAATCAAAAGGCCGGGACAGCCGTGAGAGTATTGAAAAAGAGATCAGCCTGGATTGTAACCAGTTTCTTTTTGCCGTGCATGATGGCCGGTACATCGGAACCATCCTGACCACCCACGACGGGCGTAAAGGATGGATCAACCGCGTGGCCATCCTCCCGGAATACAGACATCATGGCATCGCCCGCAAATTGGTTGAATCCGGTGAACAATGGCTTGATGACCAGGGTATCGGTATTTATGCCTGCATGATCGAAGATTACAACGACGACTCGTTTGAAGCCTTTAAAAAAATGGGATACATCCCCTTCAAGGGGATGCGTTATCTTACAAAAAGAAAATTCCCTGAAATTTAAGGTTTAAGTTTCGTATCTTAAATTGTAATTCTTTGTTGTCCGTAACTCTTTCGGTTTTGCCTCCCGTTATATCACTTTTCCCTTTTTCCCTATTTCAGGCTCTTCCGTATCCTGCGGGCACAGGAAGTCCTTCATCTGTTCACTGTTTCCCCTTGCTTACTTTTAATCCCAATTCCACAATACCCCAGGTTTCATGTTTTGGATACTGGTTTTCAATCCTTACGCGGCAGATACCGGTATCAGAAAGTAACATATCGTGGATGACCGGCAGGGTAACTTCCCAATCGTTGTTTTTTTCCTTACCCAGCTTGTTACCATTTTTATCATAGAGGTCAAACCCATAATCCCGCGACCGCGTTGTTCCGTCAGGTGTGTAAAATGTAATGTTGACCCACAGACGGTCATAGTGAAAGATAGAATCATAAGTTAAGTTCAGATCAAAATCAAACGTACCGGATTGCTTTACGGGCACTTTGAAATCAAGGATTTTAAAACGACTCCATGAATGGTTGACAAATGTTCGTGTTTCTTTGAAAACGGGAGGTTTGGAACAGCCCGCCAGAAACAACAAAAACCCGGTAATGAACACCAGTTTTTTCATGTTGGCAAAGATAAAGTTTAGCATGAATTCATAAAAAGACTTTTTTACAGAAATACAGGGAGTAAAAATTTGATGCAGAAAACCTTAGAAATACGCCAGAGAATTTTACATTTGCAATATGACAAAAAAAGCCAGGCAGAAGTATTATGTTGTATGGCACGGATTTAAACCGGGTATTTACGAAAGCTGGGAAGAATGCCAAAAACAGGTAACGGGTTTTGACGGTGCCAAATACAAATCCTTCACATCGTACCAAGATGCGCAACAGGCATTTGATGAATCCTATGAAACGGTTATTGAGCGCAAGGGCAAAAAAGACCTTTTTAACCTGACGACTGAAAAAAAACCGGTTCTAAAAAGCCTGTCCGTGGATGCGGCCTGTTCGGGCAATCCGGGAACGCTGGAATACCAAGGGGTATTTACTGCAACAGGAACACCTGTTTTTAAACGCGGCCCTTACGAGATGGGTACCGTTAACATAGGGGAATTCCTTGCTATCGTCCTGGGTCTGGCATGGCTGAAAAAGAACAAACTGGATTATCCGGTTTATTCCGATTCAAGAACGGCCATCGCCTGGGTACGGAACAAGCGGATAAATACAAAACTGAAAAAGTCACCGAAAAACACTAAGCTGTTTGCCGCACTGGACAAGGCTGTTGAATGGCTGAAAACCAATGAATACAATAACCCGGTATTGAAATGGGACACTAAATTGTGGGGGGAAATCCCTGCGGATTTCGCGAGAAAATAATTTAAGGGGGGTTCTAAAAATTACTTCTTGAAAGAAAAGAATTTATAGAAACTATCTTTAATTGTTTTTCAGCTTGCCGGAAACGTCAATAACTCCTAACGCTTACAGCAACTTCAAAGCATGCTCCCTGTCTTTTGCCAGTTGCTCTTTCAGTGCATCAAGATTTTTAAACTTTTTTTCATCACGCATTCGGTCAACAAAATAAATAGTGATCTGTTCGCCATAGATTTGCCTGTCAAAATCAAAAATATGAACCTCGATGGTCAGGTCGCCCTGGTTGATGGTCGGCCGGTACCCTATGTTGCTCATCCCTTTATAAATCCTGCCCATGTATTCAACCCGGCAGGCATACACTCCCACGGCAGCAATCAACTTGTATTCATCCGCAACTTCGATATTGGCCGTAGGGAAACCCAGGTCATGTCCGATGGATTTCCCTCTGACCACCTTACCGGTGATGGAATATTCATAACCCAGAAAAGAGTTGGCAGGATGTACTTTTCCGGCCTCAAGCAGTTTCCTGATGCGTGTTGAACTTACCTTTACATCGTTCACATACCTGGCATCCACCTCTTCAACGTCAAATCCCAGCTCCCCGCCCATTTTTGTCAGCAATTCATATCCGCCCTGCCTGTCTTTTCCAAAATGATGGTAGTAGCCGATGATGATTTTAACCGGCCTGAGCTTTTCATAAATAAAATCCCTGATAAATTCTTCGGAGGAAAGCCGGGCAAATTCTTTGGTAAAAGGAATAATAACTAAATAATCAATGCCGGCTGCTTCAATGCGGTTGATCTTTTTCTCCTGAGTATTGATGAATTTCAGGTTAGTGCTATCGAGACCAAGGACAATCCTGGGATGCGGAAAAAAAGTGATGACAACGGTTTTACCCCCGTTTTTTGAAGCTTCACCAATCATCTTTTTAAAGATAGCCTGATGGCCTAAGTGAACCCCGTCAAATGTGCCAATGGTGATGATGGCATTTTGTACAGGTTCAAAATCTTTTATGCAGTTATATATTTTCAATTTTTTCAGGTTTGTTTTATCCCGGCCATAATCCCGATAACTATCAGCAGGACAATTGATTGACAATTAATTTTATTACACATTTAACTCATAATCCCTAACTCATTCTCATCAAATACTCCGCAATCTGAACCGCATTGGTAGCAGCCCCTTTACGCAGGTTATCAGATACAATCCACAGGTTTAATGTATTGGACTGGGACAGATCACGACGGATTCGCCCAACAAAAACATCGTCTTTCCCCTCAGCCATCAATGCCAAAGGATAAAGGTTCCCCTCAGGCATATCAAAAACGACAATGCCCTGCATAAATCCAAGTATCCGTTTTATTTCAAGAAGTTCAAAGTCGTTTTCAAATTCGATATTCACCGATTCGGAATGCCCTGTAACAACAGGTACGCGAACCGCAGTGGCCGTTATTCTGATTTTCGGGTCAAGAATTTTATGGGTTTCGTTCACCAGCTTTATTTCCTCTGTTGTGTAATCATCTTTGGCAAATTCACCGGCCTGCGGAATGACATTCAAATCAATTTGATAGTGATAATATTTTTTCCCTGTTTTTCCTTCCCTTTCACTCATCAGTTGGTTCACCCCTTTGGCCCCGCTTCCGCTCACTGCCTGATAGGTAGACACGACTACTCTTTTTATGCCATATTTACGGTGCCAAGGCGCCAGCGCCATAACCAGTTGAATTGTTGAACAATTGGGATTGGAAATGATACGATGACTTTTGGCAAGCACTTCACCGTTCACTTCAGGGACCACCAATGGTACATCCTTATCCATCCGCCATGCCGAGGAATTGTCAATGACCGTTGTTCCCTGTTTGGCAAATTTTGGTGACCATTCGCGGGAGATATCTGCCCCGGCAGAAAAAATGGCCATTTCCGGTTTTTGATCAACAGCAGTTTGCACTGACAGAACCTCAAATTTGTTTCCACGGAAATAAATGGTTCGTCCGACAGATTTTTCAGATGCAACAGGTAAAAAATTGCTTACTGGAAAATTTCTCTCTTCAAGTATTTTTATTATTTTTCGGCCAACCAATCCCGTGGCACCTACAATTGCAACGTTCATTTATGTTAATTTTACACGTCCTGTTTAGTGCAACGGCAAAATTATAAAAAATGAAAAAGCTTTTCCTATTATTATTTTTATTACCAAACCTTTTGTTTTCACAGGTTTTTGATGATTTTGCCGACGGCGATTTTACAAAAAATCCGTCCTGGACCGGTACGCAGCAGTTATTCAGGGTAAATGATAATTTTCAGCTTCAGCTCAACGATACGATAGCAGGGATGGCTTACCTGGTTACGGCAAACCTAATGGCAGTAAAAACGGAATGGCGGATTTGGGTAAAATGTTCATTCAGCCCATCAGCCAACAACAATGCCAGAATTTATCTCGTGAGCAATAATCAGGACATTTCACAGCTCCTGAACGGTTATTTTTTGCAACTGGGTGAATCCGGCAGCAATGATGCCATTGAATTGTTCAAACAGGAGGGTGAAGCCCTGACTTCCATTTGTCGCGGAACAGACGGACTGATAGCAGGATCGTTTGAACTGAGAATAAAGGTTAACCGTGATGACCAGGGCAACTGGAAAGTCTTTGCCGATCCGCAAGGTGGTGACAATTTCCAGCTACAGTGTGAGGGTAACGACGATACATTTACAGTAACGGCTTTTTTTGGGGTGCTGGGCCGCTATACAAAAAGCAACAGTACCAAGATGTATTTCGATGAAGTGTATGTGGGCCCTGAAATTGTTGATAATGAACCCCCTGTGTGGCAAAGCGTTGCAGCCGGTTCCGATTCAACCATAATCCTCACCTTTGATGAAACACTCGATGCCCAGAGCATCGGCGCAACAGGCAATTATTTTCTTGATAATGGTTTTGGAAACCCGCAACAGGCTTATCCGGATGCAGGCAATCCCACCATAGTTCACCTTGAGTATGACAAGAAGTTTGAAAACGGCAAAACCTATTTACTAACGGTGTCAGGACTGAAAGACCTGGCCGGGAACAGTATGGAAAAAACAAAAAAGGGATTTGTTTATTACCTGCCCCAGCCTTTTGATATCGTGATCAATGAGATTATGGCCGACCCTTCACCGCAGGTGGGCCTTCCCAATTTTGAATATCTGGAACTGTTTAACCAAACGGATAAAACCATTGACCTTGACGGATGGATACTAACAGTGGGCACAACGGATAAAGTCTTTCAAGCAGTAAGTATTGGTCCGGAAGGATACCTTATTGTTGCCAAAAGTAATGCGGAGGAAGAGTTAGGTTCGTTCGGGCCTTTTTACGGATTCAGCAGTTTTTCGCTGACCAATTCTGGCCAGACATTAATGTTGACCGATAATCATGGAAATAGTATCTCACAAGTGTCATATACAGACAAATGGTATGGCAACCCAGACAAGGAAGATGGCGGCTGGTCGCTGGAGCAGATCAACCCAAATAACATTTGTTCCGGGAAGGAAAACTGGACAGCTTCGGAAGACATAAAAGGGGGAACTCCGGGTGCGCAAAATTCGGTATATAACGATCAGGTGCTTCTTCCGAAGATTGACCGGCTGGAAGTGGTGGCCGGCGATATACTCCACATCTATTTCAACCAGGCCATGAAACAGGAAAGCCTGTTGGAAAAATCCAATTTTGAAGTGGCCTCCGATATCGGTAATCCTTCAAATGCTTATGTTTTTGATGATGAACCAAATCTGGTTGAGTTGTATTTTGAGACATCTTTTCAGAAAGGGACAGTTTACCATTTAACAGTGAAAAAAAGTCTGAAAAACTGTATGGGGCTCAACATGGAAAAAGATACGGTGCTGGCTTTCGGGTTGGCCGAAACTGCCGATGAAAATGACGTGGTAATCAATGAAATATTGTTTAACCCCTGGACTAACGGAGTGGATTATGTTGAAGTGTATAACCGTTCACAAAAAGTAATTGACCTGAACAGGTTGCAGATAGGAAGCATAAAAATAAGCCCTCCCAATCCGCCTGACACTTCATTTTATCTGATCAGCGACGAACAACAAATGCTGGTTCCCGGAGAATACTTAGTATTGGCATCATCACCCGAAACTGTCAAAAAACAATATTATACGTCCAATCCCAATGGTTTCCTGAGGGTTGATCCTTTTCCTGCCTACAACAACGACAAAGGGGTGTGTATTCTGGCAACTTTAGAAGGAAAGCCGGTTGACGTATTCGATTATTCCGAAGAAATGCAATACCCGTTACTGAATTATGTTGACGGCGTTTCGCTTGAACGGACCGGTTTTGATAATCCAACGCAAGATGCCAACAACTGGCATTCCGCTGCCGAAAGCGTTGGATTTGGCACACCTGCCTATCAGAATTCACAGTTTATCCCTGCCGGCGAAACGGAAAATAACCTGACCATTGATCCTGAGATTTTCTCTCCCGATAATGACGGATACAATGATGTCCTCAGCATCAAATACCATTTTGACCAGCCTGGTTATACCATGACGGTAAATGTTTTCAATTCGGGAGGGCAACTGATCAGGCACCTGGTGAACAATGAGTACCTGGGCACTGAAGGATCGGTGAACTGGGATGGGATACAGGACAACAACACGAAAGCACCCATAGGCATCTACATATTTTACATTCAGGTTTTTGACCTGAATGGTAATGTGAAAAAATACAAAAAGACCGGGGTGCTGGCCGGCAAACTGAAATGATGTTTTGTCTTTTCTTTTCTATTAACCTGCCATTTGTATCTTCGCAGACAAAAAAATCATTGGTCACAATGTACCGTGAAATTGACATCAAGGATTACCTTACTGACAGCAACCCTGTTCCGCTTATTGATGTCCGCTCTCCCGGCGAATTTCAGAAGGGAAGAATTGCAGGTGCAGTGAACATTCCCCTGTTCTCCAATGAAGAAAGGGCACATGTCGGAACTATTTATGTAAACCAGTCACGTGAGAAAGCCATCGAAAAGGGATATAACTATGTGAACCCGAAACTTGATTTTTTTATTGAAGCATCAAAAAAAGTGGCACCCGGCCTGAAAGTTGCTGTCTATTGCTGGCGAGGGGGTATGCGCTCACGTGCCTTTGCCGAACATCTTGTATCGAACGGATTTAAAGAAGTGTACGTCATTAAAGGCGGCTATAAAGCATTCCGCAGACATGTGCACGATACATTTCAAAAGAAAACAGAACTGTGTATTCTGGGCGGTTATACGGGCAGTGGCAAAACAGAAATACTTAAATACTTAAAAGAATCGGGTAACCAGGTTGTTGATCTGGAAGCAATTGCCCATCACAAAGGTTCCGTGTTCGGGGGCATTGGCCTTGTTCCGCAGCCAACGACCGAACAATTTGAAAACAACCTGTTCCTGGAATGGAAGAACCTGAATTTTTCCCGGCCGGTATGGCTGGAAGATGAAAGTCAGCGGATTGGCATGGTGAATATTCCCGGTGAATTGTATCAACATATGAAAGAAAGTAAGGTGTTTTTTGTGGATATTCCAAAAAATGAAAGGGCCAGGCATCTGGTTGAAGAATATGCACAGGAGGACCGGGCACAACTTGCCGGCGCCATTAAAAGGATTTCAAAAAGACTGGGCGGTCAGAAAACAAGCAAAGCCCTGGAATATTTGGAATCGGGAAATTTTTATGAAACTGCCCTGTTGCTGCTCGACTATTACGATAAATATTATTTGCGGTCGGTAAAAAAACGAAAACCCGAACAGGTGATCAAGATTATATTATCGGATACCAATCATAAGAAAAATGCAATGATTATTAAGGGGGGGTCTAAAAATTACTTCGCATCAAGATTTTCAGCGTTTTTTATAGGCGATGAAAATTTTTAGAACCCCCTTTAAGAAACAATTAGTGCTTAGTGCTTGTTAAGAACATGATTAAATTAACACAATACAGTCACGGAGCAGGTTGCGGCTGTAAAATATCCCCGCAGCTATTGGAGACCATATTGCAAACGAACATCAGCCCTGTTTTTGATGTGAACCTTTTGGTCGGCAACGGCTACAAGGACGATGCAGCAGTATATGACCTCGGCAATGGCAGTGCTATCATCAGCACAACCGATTTTTTTATGCCCATTGTAGATGATCCGTTTACTTTTGGAAAGATTGCTGCAACCAATGCCATTAGTGATGTTTATGCAATGGGGGGCCGCCCGCTATTGGCCATTGCCATTCTGGGATGGCCTGTTGATAAACTAACGTCTGAAACGGCTCAACAGGTTCTTGAAGGTGGCCGGCAGGTGTGTAAAGATGCCGGTATAAACCTGGCCGGAGGACATAGTATTGACAATCAGGAACCTCTTTTCGGCCTGGCCGTTACAGGGATGGTTGACATTGATAAAATGAAGAAAAACAACACAGCTACTGCAGGATGCCGGTTGTTTTTAACAAAGCCTCTCGGCATTGGCATTTTGACAACAGCACAGAAAAAAGGCTTCCTGAAAGAGGAACATGCTGAAATCGTCGTTGATTTGATGTGCCGACTGAACACAACCGGAACATTGTTGGCTTCAGTAAACGGAGTAAAAGCCATGACTGATGTAACCGGATTTGGATTGTTGGGACACCTTACGGAAATGTGTGAAGGCAGTGGCCTGTCGGCCATTATTGACTATAAAAAAGTGCCTAAGCTTACGATACTCGACGAATACATTGCGCACAAAAGTATGCCCGGAGGAACCAAAACCAACTGGAAAAGTTATGGACAAAACATCGAATTGAAGTATCCCGGTTACAAAAATGTATTGTGTGACCCCCAAACCAGTGGTGGCTTGTTAATTGCTGTGGAAGAGCAATCGGTTGTTACTGTGAAACAAATACTGAAAGACAATAACATTGAAGTTGAACCTTTCGGCTTTTTAACACAAAAGCAGGATTTTTTAATTCGGGTTGAATAATCAATCTGTGACTGTCCTGTCCCGGTTGAAAAAATTATATACATTTATCCAAAAAAAGGGGATATGTCTGATCTTTTGAAAAACATAGACCGAAAAGGATACAGGCCCAAATTCGGCGGCCTGGAAATATACAAATTTATCGGACCGGGGTTGCTTGTTACGGTCGGTTTTATTGATCCGGGCAACTGGGCATCTAATTTAGCGGCCGGAGCTGATTACGGTTATGCCCTTTTGTGGATCGTGACCTTGTCCACCGTCATGTTGATCTTGCTGCAGCACAATGTTGCTCATTTGGGTATTGCTACCGGGTTGTGCCTTTCCGAAGCCGCCACAGTTCATCTTAAACCATTGTATTCAAAACTGTTGCTTTCCTCCGGCATGCTGGCTTCCATTTCAACTTCACTGGCTGAAATACTGGGTGGGGCCATTGCCCTCGAAATGTTGTTTAAAGTCCCCTTGATGATCGGGGCTGTGCTGGTCACCATTTTTGTGATGATAATGTTGTACACGAACACTTACAGGGTAATTGAAAAATGGATCATTGCTTTTGTTTCCATCATCGGATTGTCTTTCATTTATGAATTATCGTTAGTGGATATTGAATGGGGAAGCGCAGTGCAAGCCTGGGTAACCCCGACTTTCCCCGAGGGGTCAATGATCATTATAATGAGTGTGTTGGGCGCTGTTGTCATGCCGCACAACCTGTTTTTACATTCCGAAATCATCCAGAGCCGTCAGTTCAATCTGAAGGATGAGAAGGTCATCAAAAAACAGATCCGTTATGAATTTTTTGACACGTTGCTTTCCATGCTGATAGGATGGGCTATCAACAGTGCGATGATCCTGCTGGCGGCAGCTACATTTTTTGAAGCCAAACTACCAGTATCGGAATTGCAACAAGCCAAAGAGTTGTTGTCTCCGTTACTGGGCAGCAATTCGGCCATTGTTTTTGCCGTTGCCCTTTTGTTTGCCGGAGTGGCTTCCACAATTACATCGGGCATGGCTGCCGGAAGTATTTTTTCGGGGATGTTTAACGAACCTTACGACATTAAAGACAACCATTCCCGACTGGGGGTTGCCATCTCCCTATTGCTCGGTTTGGGAATCATTTTTCTCATTGGAAATCCATTCAAAGGATTGATCATTTCGCAGATGATATTGAGTATCCAGTTGCCGTTTACCATTTTCCTGCAGGTTTATCTCACCTCTTCGGAAAAAGTTATGGGAAAATACAAAAATTCTATAGTGAATAAGATCACATTATACACCATTGGCGCTGTAGTTACTTTGTTGAATATAGCCTTATTTATCAGTATGTTCAGATAAAACAGGTAGCTTTGCATGACAGTTGTTTTAAGGAGAGAACTCAGCGGTTATCATTTGCTGAACACTTCTGCAAATGTATATTACAAATACAAGGAAGTTTCATCATTCAAAAATCGTTAAACTGTGTTCCAGAGTTCAATCTTCCTTATTTGTGGCATGATCAGATCGCAAGTCCGTATATTTTGCTTGATAACCCTCTGCCATTTTATGCTTACCCTGTTTATTGAGTACTTCACTTAACGACAAAAGTGTATTCACCCAGATGCCTGACGCTGCCGGCGATGTGATAATTAAAACTTTTTCATTTAGGATATCTTTGTAAGAGGCAATTGCCAATTCCGGGTTTTTCGTTATTTCATAAATATGCGCACGGGATGTTAATGCCACCCAACGAATACGCGGACTCAATGCCGTTATTGCCGGTAACTGTGAGTATGGCACTAATTCAACGACTTTATTAAAATAATCAAGTGCAGGTTTGTAGTCTTTCCTTGCATAGGCAATCTCCCCTTTAATCTGGTTTGCAAATGCAAGCTTTGCCCTGGTCAGTTCATCCGGAATCGGTGATTGCGCAATCCCGGCAGGCATCAAACGGTCTTCACGCTCAATATCATCAAGTAGTTTCTTTGCCATTGCAGGTTGCCCTGTTCGGACATTATGGATGGCCAACCAGCCAAGTGCCTGGACACGCACTATTCCAACAGTACTATTTATAACATTATTAATTATTGATCCGAACTGCTTTGTCTTGCCCATTTCAAGATAAACCAGCGCCAATTCCATTTGAGACCACGGTAAAAGGTTTCCTGTGGGTTGTTGCTCAGACATGGAAATACTTTGTTTAAGTAACGTAATTACCTCATCATACCTGCCCGTATAAAGAAAAAAATGTGATACATACCAGCGGCTTGTTATTTGAGCCATGGGCAGCAGTTTATTTATTCTGAAAAATAAAAAACGTGACATTTTTATTTCCGCCGAATCCAGATCGTCATTCATCCAGTCGAGGAATGCGCCGGATAGATAAGGAAATTCAAACGGGAAATCAGGTTTTAGCTCCAGTGCACGTGAAAATGCTGAATCTGCTTTGTTGATATTTCTATCGTAGAACAATGAAAACAGGCCTTTTTCGGAATAATTGATAAAATAATTGGGGCGCAATTTTTCACAGATGGATTTATATTTGCGATATTTTTTAATGTTCCCCTTCCAAAGGAATGCACGACTGAGGTTCTCATTTCCCCAATAATAATCAGGATAAATATCCAGTAAAAGTTCATAATACTTAATCTCTTTTTTAAGATCACCTTTATTGTATATTGCGTTTACTCCAAGAATAAAATATTTTTCCTTCTCTGAGAGATCAGTACTCAGTTTTGCTGCCTTTTCAAAATCCAGTTTCCCGGCAGATAAATTGCTTTGCCACATTTCTGCATACCCTGAAAGAAGATAAGCCATGGCGAAGGACGTATCGTCCCGGATAGCTTGATTAAAAAAATACCGGGCACGGTCAAAATCAAACACATTCAAATAATCAACCCCTTTTGAATAGTATCTTAGTGCTTTTAATGAAGGTGTGGTTACCCTCTCGAATGATTTTTTATTTTTTGGAAAATCGTTCATGTTTTCCCCAAGTGCTTTTCGTACAGAAACGGTTAAATGCCTTATGGCTGGCAAAATCCCTTTTTTACTGTTCACCTCCCGGGAAAAGGTTTTAACAATTCTGTTTTTTACAGGTTCTATTACTTCCAGTGAAAACGAATAAGTATCCCCTATTTTATAAATGCTTCCGGTGAGCAATACCTGAATATTCCCATCCCTGATACTGATTTCCCTCCCCAGTTCCCGATTAATCTTACTGTTGGGATCTTTTTTCATCAGGTTTAATATATCCTGTACCCGGCCCCGGGGAACAACATTGACATATTTCGATTCACTTAATCCCATTTCCAGAGCTGTTCGCAATGCAGATTCAAAGTCCTCTTCCCCTGTATGGTTATCAATATTGGTGATGAGGGCCCAGTTGCGCTCAGAAAAGGTAAATCCCGGTTTATTACCTGCCAGGAAATAAAATAGTACACCGGCCAATAAGATCATTAAAACGACCAGACCGGCGATACCCCTACGTGTCCTCAAAAGGAAATTGGAATAATGTGTCCATTTACGGACTTGAGAATCCTGACCGGATATTATTTCCTGAACAGGGGCAATAAATTTATATCCAAGACGTGGAATTGTTTTTATGAACAGGGGATTGGCCGAATTGTCCCCCAGTTTTTCGCGGATTTCTTTAATGCATTGAGTAAGCGTATTTTCGGTAACTACTGAATCAAACCATACATTATCCAATATATCATCTTTCTTAACGAGTTTCCCCCTATGTTCAACGAGGTATAGCAATGTTTCTTGTGTTTTGGGCCTCAGAGAAATCTCATCCTTACCTTTCTTCAGGATATATTCTTTTACCCTGAACGTGAAGCCCTCAAACTGATATATCTTTTCCTTTTCAGGCATGACTGATCGTATATTCTAATATCATAACTTTTTCACGGATTTGTCATTATCTTGCCAAATATAACACTTAATATTGGAAAATAATTTGAACAAAGCTGGTTTTTAAATTAATAATTTTAAAAGGAGGTATATTATGAAACTACAAAAATTACTTTACTTTTCCGTGTTGGCAATCATGTTTTGTCCGGGCCTGACCTTAAATGCCCAGGCAGATTTAACCCCATACGAGGGCAATCCGATTATAAGTAATGGGCCTCCGGGCTCATGGGATGCCGGAATGGCAGCCATTCCCAGAACAGTGTTTCACGATAGCCTTTTTTACCTCTTTTATTGTGGAAGCCCGAATATAATGACCGATCCCATTGCCATTGGATATGCGACTTCAACGGATGGGATAAACTTTACAAAATACGAAAACAACCCTGTTTTTGAGGGTGATGGAACTGGTTTTGATGCGTTTTTTGTTGCTGAACCTGTCCTGATAATTGAAGATGGCACCTGGGTTCTCTATTATAATGCAAGTTCCACCCCCAACCCGGGGCCCGGTAATGCCATCG